>Ga0129315_1000322_pt1 | contig 46018 bp, 41 predicted proteins | sample Cm827metagenome_FD_94432 | JGI IMG/M metagenome (GOLD analysis project Ga0129315, IMG submission 94432) | Eastern black-and-white colobus group fecal microbial communities from Wisconsin, USA - Cm827 metagenome | ecosystem: Host-associated > Mammals > Digestive system > Large intestine > Fecal... | reverse complement strand
TTCTACTACCTCTTCTTTTTCTTCTTCTGTTTTTTCTTCTTCTGTTTTTTCTTCTTCTGTTTTTTCTTCTTCTGTTTTTTCTTCTTCTGTTTTTTCTTCCTCTTCTGAATTTTCTTCTTCTTCTACTACTTCCTCTTTTTTATCTTCTGAAATGTTATCTATTTCTATATTTTCATTATTTTTATTTACTTCTTCTTCAACTACATCAATCTTTTCTTCATCTTTATCAATGCTAGTTTCCTTATAATTAGTGCCTTCAGTAGCATTTATAGACAATTTATCATTAGATAACTTACCATTTAAGATACCCATAAACTGATTATTAAATTCTATCATTCTCTTATACTCATCTACAAAAATAATATTATTTTTATAATACTCTGTTATTAGCTTATTTAATATATAATTACTGTCGTGATCTTCTTTATACATTTTTTCTATTTCAGGAGATAAATTTAGTTGAGCTACTTTGTCTTGAAGATAATCATTAACAAGTTTACTTAAAAATGAACTTTTCTTGTCAATTTTATTCCACTTTTCAAGGTTACATTCATTTATTCTAACATTACTACCAACTACTTTACTTTGATTTCCCATTAATAGGTCCTCCTATCTTATTATAAAGAAGGGGATTTCACTTCCCCTTCCAATAATTTTATTCTTCTATTAAATTTACAGATGCTATACCATAATATCCTTTTGCATTTGCAAAAATAGGATTTTTATATATTTCAATACTGTCTAAATTGAAGTTTTCCTCTTTTAATACTTCTCTTAAACTATTCATAACGATATCAGTTAATGCTCCACCACCAGCTATATATATCTTTAGTAAAGAATCTTTATATCCACCTGAAAGCATTAATTGAACATATTTTTCTCCAATATTTCTTCCTAGTTTAGTACATTCTTCTGTATAAAAAGGCTCAATACTAATATCTTTTGTTCCTACTAAAATATTATCTCTCTTAGCAGCTTCTAATATTTCTTGTCTTGTAATTTTTCTATGTTGTCCAATTTCTCTAGCATACTTTCTAGTAAGACTTAATATTACATTATCCATTGCAGTTCCAACTCCATGAGTTATACCATCACATATATCATTTATAGTTGTGAAAGCTGGATAAACTTCGCCCTCTTCATCAATTTTCTTTTTAAATATACCACTAACGATATCTACTGAATAACAACCTATATCTATAATAGATGCTACTTTAGATCTTATTTCATCTACAGATTTATCATAATATCCTTGTTCAAATAAAATTTGTCTTATTGCTGCATAACCTTCTATATCAACATCTACTTTTTTTACATTTAACTTTACTTCTTTAACTGGATAAGATGGATTTAAAAATTTTACAGTAAATTCTTTCAAGAAATTATTCTTATAATCTTCAACTGCTCCATCTATTTGATATTCATGGAAAGGAAGTCCAACAGATATCCCTACATCTACACTTAATTTTTCAGTCCATTCAGAACTATTCTTTTCAGATATAATTGTATTAGCAAGAGCAACTATAGAATTCATTACTAATTGCATATCTGTAGATTTATATTTATTATCTCTTTCTGAAATTAATGTTTTATTTTCTTTAGCTTGTTCACCAAATAAAAAGCTATGAACTTCATTATCAAAACTTACCTCTACATCTAAGTAATCTTTTAATGAATACTTATTTACTTGGTCAATTCCATTCATTTTATATTGACTAGTTAGTTTGTCATTATTCCTTTCACAGAATATGTTCTCATAATTGTAAGTTTGTCCCTCATTTAAATTTAACTTAATAGAATTATTTCCTGCATCAATACCTGCTACAATGAAATTATTTTTTTTACCCATTAATTTTGCCTCCCTATTTTTTATTTTGCATTTCTATTTATTACTATTTTATATTACCACGTAGAAATATTAATAGTCAATAAAAATATTACAATCTATTACAAATACAATATAACTAACTACAATATATTACAAACACATATAGATATATTATAAAACCTTATTGTATTATGTATTTCTTCTTAATTCTTTTCATTTTATATAAAGAATAAAACAATAATACTTCTCTCTTTTTATTTGTTTATATTATTTTTTTCTTACAAAACATTACAATTAACTACAATACATTACATTGTATTACAATTCCTTATATTTCTATTACATATTTAAATTATAAAAACTATATTGTTTACTTTCTTTATGATAAAATATTATTATAGTGTAATTATTTACCATTAGTTGGGAGGTTTTAGCTTGAAATATGAATTTATTAATATATATAACAATCCATTAGATATAGATACTTGCTTATCTAAAGAAATAAAAAAGTTTTATTCTTTTGCTTTAAATTACTATAAGAAAGATTTAGATAAAAGGACAATATATCTTTTTGTTAGATATGTAGAGTCTTTTGAAAGATTTATGTTTTTTCAATATCCTAATATCACTAGTATTAATGAAATTAGCGAAAAACATATTATTTCATTTAAAGATTTTTGTATAGATGGATTAAATAATCGTAAAACTACAGTAAATAGTAAGCTTACTGCTCTTAGATATTTCTTTAAGTATTTATCAGAAGAGGGATTAATAGATTACAATTTTGCTTTAAATGTAAGCAACTTTAAAATAGATGGTAAATTACCTACTCACTTTACTACTAGCCAATTAAAAGTATTATTTAGCCAAATGAGAGAGTTTCCATATGGCATAAGAGATGTAGTTATTAGTAAATTGGTTCTTACAACTGGAATAGAAATTCAGGATATTTTAAATTTAAAATTATATGATATAGATATAAATAATAAATTATTAACGCTACCAGATCATCAGTATCCTTTAGGTGATAGTATAATAGTAGATTTAAAAAACTATTTATCTATTAGAAATGAAATTAATAGTAAATCATCAGATTTTCTTTTTCTATCAAGAGTTGGTACACCTTATTCTATCCGTTCTTTTCAATTACTTTTTAAGAAGGCTATTACTTATACAGATATACCAGTAGATTTAAGTCCAAGATTTTTAAAAATGACTTTTTTATATAACATGGCAAAAGTAGTTAAAGAAGAGGAATTAAAAACAATCTCAAATCAAAATAAGGTTGAACAGTATTACAGTTTATTAAAAAATCCCTTACAAAACATAATATAAATCCTTTATTTGAAAAGATACCTAAAAAATTAAGTGAATATAGGTATCTTTTTATTATTTTGTATTGTATTATGATATAATAATAAATATATATATTGTATTATAAAGGGAGGATATTATGAATAAAACTACTAGCAATTTCTTTGATATGAGTACAGATAATCAAACTATTAAAGATATAAAAGTTAAAGATTTTGTAAATGTGCCTACAAAAACACTTGATATTAAGCCTATTATCCCCATAAATCAACTATTTGCAGATGAATTGTCTAATATACCCTCTTCTTGCAAAGGTTATACTGGTATTAAATTTGAAGAAATATCATTAAATTATCATAATTTTAGCGAATATCATTATGATATTATGAATAATAGATATTTAATTATAATTTATGATAAGGATAATAATCTATTTAAATATTTAACACATTCAGGTAAGGTATTCATTACTTCAGATATTAAAGTAATAGAGATAATTAATAGTGTACCTTATCCTTACAAATTATCTATTAGCTATATACCTTTAATAGATAGTGATAAATATAAATCTCTACAATTACTTTCTTCAGTATTATTTAATTTCAATGAAACTGATTCAATAGATATTATTAGAAAGTATTTAAAGCCTAGCATTGAAATACAATCAGTAGATGATTATTCTCTTAACTATTATTTATTTACTATATATCCTAAAATGGAGTTTATAATAAACAAATATAATTATTGGAAGTATATTAACTTAGAACAAGAGGTTTTTGATATCAATAATACTGTTTTACCATATGATTTTATAAATTATGATTATATTAATTTCCTGAAAGATGATTATATCTCGGAAATAAATAATATATCAGAAAAACTTAAACTAGATACTTCTGATATGGAAAATGATATTAAATTTTTAGAATCTATATATAATAATACGGATCACTATTTGACAATTAATAATGAACTAATAAATAAACTAAAATATACTGAATTAGATTCCTTAACCAAGAAATTACAAACAGTAAAATTTATTGATTATATTATCGAAAATAAGTCTTTACCTAAAAATTGTATTTACTCCAAAACTGGAACTATTACCTCTTCTATTTCTCTTGTTGAAAACTTAAATTTTTCTACAAAGACTTTAATTAAATGCTCTTATAAAGACTTATACAATAAGGTTTTTGCATTTTACTCACATAATAAGGAAATCAAAAATATAGTTTCTTTAGATAATAATTTATTTGAAGAATTATTAAAGAATGAGTTTAGTGATGAAATAGAATTAAAATTCAGGTCATTTTTATTAGAGAATTACATTATTGCTTTAAATTTAGGCTATGAAAGTGATACTGATATTCTGCAATATTTTGAAAAAGAACTTAAAACTATAGTTTCAGCAGATGACTATAACACCATAAAAGATTTGTATAATAATAAGTTGCAGATAATAAAAGAAATTATGGATAAATATAATTCTAATGAAATTATTAATAGTAAAACTAAATTATTATGTCATACAAATGTAAAGCCCCTGGGAATAGTAATTTATGAAAAAATTAGACTTATTCAAAAAAGTTTATTAGTTGAATTAAATAAATACTGTATAGAATTTAATAAAAAGAATAAAAGTAAAATGGAAATTGTTTATTTTGATAGTGATTCTATATACGTTATTGTAGATGAGGAAGCCTTAAATACAGCTTTTGATACACTTACTAGAATTATGCCTTTAGCTTTCTCTAATAACTGTCCTAATATTGTATCTAATTGTATTATAGAGGTATTACATTAATTGAGTAAGTAATATATACTTTTATTGTATAATATAAATTAAATTTAACTTAAGAGGAGGAAAGGATATGACAAAGACAAGTATACAAATTGACAATTTATTATTTCTTAATAAGAGAAATGTTCAATTTCCTGATGATTTGCAACTTTTCTCATTGACTATGGCTTATCTTATAAAAGACTTTTCAGAAAAAAATAATATAAATAAAGACGTAATAATGAATTCTATTGTTGAACATAATCATATAGTCAAAATATGTGATGATAAATAATAAGAAGAGGGAGCATTTATTAATCAATGCTCCCTCTTCTATTTAATATTTCCTATATATAATTATATCTTCTTTAGCACTTCCACCGATTTTTAATGTATTACCATTCCAACCTTCTTTACTGTTATAGTTATAAATAAAACTATTTCTAGCTGCATATATTTCTGTAATGATTATTGTATCGTCTTGTGTGTCAACATGAGGTGCAAAGGTATATTCCCATTCAGACCTAACGTTATCTATATCTTTTACTTTTTTCATTTCTACTATACCATAATCCTTACCTCTACTATCCTTAACCTTAGAATAAACTCTATCTGGCTTTCCTAAGACATTTACCATAAAGGTTACATTATATCCTGCCTTAACTCTTAAAGGCATTTCAGAGGTATAAATAGGATAATTTAAAGAGTATATAGGATTTACTGAATCGGTAATTCTATAATCAGTTACTTTTAAGCCTATTATCTTTTTATTTTTAGAAATACTATTATTTGTTTCATCTGTTTCTTTAATACTATTGTTTATATCTACATCAAGCCTTATAGGTTTAATAGTTTCTACTATATTATCAGGTAGAAGAGGAACTTTATATTCTTTATAAAAAGTCTTAACTTCTCCTTTACTCATCTCATTAATAGTAGTTGCGCCTATTTCAGTACCATCATAATATATTTTATTATCAAAGGTCTTTTGTAATATATCTAAATACCTAAGTGCTAAACTACTGTTATTTTTTATTCTATACTTAAATCTATAAGTATCATCTGTAATTACTTCACTTACTACTGTTTCAGTATTTAGTTCCACTATATCAATATACTCTGCAACTAAATCTAATTTAACAGTTATTATTGGTACTGGAGTAATAATTTTTTCTCCTGTTGGTGGTATAGGTGGTATAGTAGGTGGATTTTCATCACTTCTAGGAACACTATAAGGATTTTCAGAAGAAATAATATTATCATTTTCATTTGTTTCATAAATAATATCATTATAATCTGCTACACCTTCAAAAATTACTCCCTTCAAGTTTTCATCATCAGCTGTAAAATCAAATTTATACTCTTTCACTTGGTCTTTTATTATTCCACTTGATTCTTTTATTACTCCACGCTCAGTACCATCAATCTTTAGTCCTATGTCAAAGGATTTTGATATTGCTCTCTCTCCAGTATTTTGAACCTCCACTACTGCTTGATATTTAAGTCCACTAATTACTTGTGATACATATCTTTTCTCTCTAGGATCATAGATATCTATTCTTCTAGATGTTAAGTTATTTTGTATCATAGTACCAGTTTTAGCAGCATAAGTTCTACTGTTACCTACATTATCCACTAAGGTTAATTCATAGTAATATGTCTTGGTTACACCAGTAAAATCATTCCTATTAACTACAACCCTACCTCTGTTACTATCTACTGTCATTGGGGTATATAGTTTCTCTTTTCTTCCACTTGGCGTATCTACCCAAACCTTAACTTGTTGAGATTTAACACCACTACCATTATTATCAGTAACTCCTACTATATCAATAGTAAAGGTATCATCTTGCCTATCAACCACATCATATGAAGTTGCTGTTGGTGCAGTCTTATCTATTTTATAAACTCCACTAGTAAGTGTTTCAGTATTTCCTGCTATATCTGTTACTACTACTTGAATTTTATTAGTTGCTGATTCCTTTGAAACAGTTATATTGCTAGTAGTATCGCCAGTTATAGTAGTCCAACCTCCCCAAGTATTGCCATCATCAGAAGATTGTCTATACTTCCATTCTTTCACTCCACTTCCGCCAGTATCAGAAGGATTAAAACTTACTGTTAAATTAGAATTCCTCCAATCACTAGAGTTCGGTGTAAAAACTCCACTAGGTTTAGATTTATCTATTTGATAAATTCCACTAGTAAGTGTTTTAGTATTTCCTGCTATATCTGTTACTACTATTTGAATTTTATTAGTTGCTGATTCTTTTGAAACAGTTATATTGCTAGTAGTATCACCAGTTATAGTAGTCCAACCTCCCCAAGTATTGCCATCATCAGAAGATTGTCTATACTTCCATTCTTTTACTCCACTTCCTCCTGTATCAGAAGGATTAAATGATACTATGACATTACTATTGGTCCAAGTTGCACTATTAGGATTTATCACACCATTTGGTGCTGTTAGGTCTATTTTATAACTATTACTAGTTGTAGTTCTTGAATTGCCAACATTGTCTTCCATTTCGACTTGAATTTTCCAAATTCCTTCTTCTGTGAATTTTATTGACTTTTCAGGATTCCCTTGAATAAATTCAGTCCAACTTCCATATGTTGAACCATCATTCTTTGAAGTTCTATATTTCCATTGCTTAACTCCACTTCTGCTATCAGAAGGTTTCATAGTTACTTGTACTTCAGTATTGCCCCAAGCCCTAGAATCAGGTGTAAAAGTTATTGTAGGAGCTGTACCATCTGTTTTAATAGTATTATAAAAATCATAGTTACTTCCATTACTCCACAAAAAAACTGAATTATTATTTTCTAGTATAAGAGCCCTAGTTCCCTGCCTATAATCCTTATTATCAGTTGTTAATTTCATCTTGAAATAACTCTCTACATATTTACCCTTTCCATTAGGATTCCAATTATCTCCCCTTCTAACTGAGCCATAATTACCATCTACAAATTTAATTGTATTGTTAGGTGCATTATCTTGCCAAAAACTATAGTTCCAATCCTTACCTCTAGTTAATCCAGCTTTAACAAGTTGATTTTCACTAGAATTACTTAGGTTATCTAAGTATAAGTGCATTTCATCTATTTGTTGGTCTGATGATAAACTTTCTCCTACTGCTGATATATAGAATGTTTGATTTGGTTTAACCCATTTCACACCATCAGCACTAGTATATACTGATACCCCTGGTCCACTTCCAGTATCCAACCATACACCGTTAGCATTAGTTATTGGTGCTTTCCAAGTTGGTACATAAATATTATCAAATGCACCTACTTGTCTGTTATTCCCTGCATTATCATAAGCATATATATGTGTTTGATAATTAGTTGATTTTTGATTCCAGTGGTCTGAAATATTAACTCTGTAATACCAAGTTCCATTACCTTTATTAGTTCCATTATGCCAAGTAATATCATCTTGTCCATTTACTGTTGTCCATGTTGGAAACTTTACTTCCTTTACTCCACTAAGACTATCACTAACTCCATATACATATACATCATATCCAGTATCAGTAATATTCTTTATTTCAGCAGATGTTGCAGTAGGAGGTGTTTTATCTATTTTTACAGTAGTAGTAGTATGTCTTTCATTTCCAACATTATCTACTGCTTTTAATCTATAAGTTTGTTCCCCTTCACTAGTAACTGTATGATTAGTAGAGTTTGTACTACCTGCTTTCCATCCCCAATCATTATCATATATAGTTACACTATTCATACCACTTCCATTATCAGAAGCATTTAATGAAATACTAACATTTTGATTAGTCCAATTAGATGTACTTGCTCCACCACTTATAGTAGGTGCAGTTCCATCAGTTTTCAATGTCGTTGATAAGTGATACCAAGTACCAGCACCAGTTGAGCCTATGAAGGTTCTAGTTTTAGGATAATAAGTCATATTATCCTTTCTAGCTATCATTGTTAAGAATGAATCGTTATAGTTATGTGAACTTGTTTTTCTTCTTTTAAAATTTCCTGATACTTGTGTGAAGTGTTCATTAAATGCTGCATTTCCATAGTATTGCCCACTCGTATTAGTATAATACATATAAGCTAAGTTAGTAGGATCATTAGTGTGCTTAGTTGTATCTACTCCTATTCTTCCATAAGAAGGATAAGCATTTGCTCCTAAATTAGTATTATTTCTAAGTCCATTAACAGAATATAAAGTAAATGGGTCTTTTAGATTCACCCAATAGTTACCACTAGAGTCTCTATATTTAACTGTTTTATAAGCAGAAGTAAATTCTGCAGGTTTACTATCATTTGGACCATAAAGATTAATACTTCCATTAGTTTGATTTAAAATTCCAGATTGAACATATGGTTTATTATTTGTAGGTATATTTCCTTCTATATTATATAAAGCTCTTTTTTCTTCTGTTGTCATCCAACTAGGTAGTCCACCAATTCCTGTTACGACACTTCCCGAAGTAACATTTCCATACTTACCAACATATCCATTTCTTACTCCATTGTAATTTATTGATACAATAGCATTGAAAATAACTGTTGTGGGCCAATTTGAATCAAATATAAAAGCAAAATCACCATCAGGATTATGGTATTTAAGATTTGATATCAATGTAGGAATATCAATCATCCAAAGGCTATAAGTCTTCCCATCTGTGTGAGGTGTATTCCTAACCCACATATTACCACTTACACTCATAGAACCATAATAAATTTTACCATTAGTAGGATCAGTTATATAGTAATTAAATCCTTCAATGGAATAATATGTATTAGTGTTAGAGTATCTAGTTGTTCCCTTTTGTCCAAAATAGAATTGTCCTTGCCTATCAACAGAACTACCCTCATCATATTTCATTATACTATCATTATTAGGATAGACTGAAAAATAATCTAAAGGATCATCCCACCAAGAAGCACTAGCTGTTTTATAATTAAAAATAATTAATATTAAAAGTAGACTAAAAAATAGTCTACTAAATTTCTTCATATAAATCCCCCTTTTTTAAAAGGCACTAACATAATATACAGTACCTATATCAGTATTAGGATTATAAAGTACATCAAGATACATTAAAGCAGAACCATAATTAACAGATACATTATTAAATAAAGCATTATCATAATCAGAAAAATTAGTTCCTTTAACTGTAAAACTTCCATGAGTATTTACCTTTAAACTTCCATTCGGACCAAATGAACCATCACCATATAAAATTGTATTGATAGTTTCTAAACTTCCATTTCCCCTTACATACGCTTTTGCTTCAGCCATAAATTCACTATATTGACTAGCAGAGTATCTATTAGCACCTTCTGGTCTATTAGTTCCCCCATAAACATAAGTAGCTCTTAATTGATTTGTTAAACTATCATGCCAATAAGGTTCTTTAACAACTGGTGTTGGAGTTTCTACTGGCTTTGGAGTTTCTACTGGCTTTGGAGTTTCTACTGGCTTTGGAGCTTCTACTGGTTTACTCTCAACTGGTTTACTTTGTACTGGTTTACTTTCTACTGCTTTACTTTCTGCTGATTTTGGAGTTTCATCAGTATTTTTTTCTTGATTTTCTTTATCATTTTTTGCAATTTCATTATTATTAACTTCTAATGACTTCTTTATCTCAGTAATTTTTTCATCAGAAGAAAAGAAATTTTCTTTAGAAACTAAACCTTCAAGAAGTTTAATATCTTCCTCAAATTTAGTTTTTATATCTTCTTTATAATTACTTAAATCAGTTCCCTTTAATTTTTCAAGTTCTGTTTTTACAAAGGCTTTATTTTCATCAATAATAGCTTTTATTTCGGTTTCAAGTTTAGAATTAACCTCTTCTGCCTTTTCTAAATCTTCCTTTTCTAAGGCTGATTTTAAAGTTTCTAAATCACTTTTAACTGCATCAACTTTTTCTGATGATATAAGATTTTTAACTAATTCCATTTTATCTTCATAAGAAACTTCTAAAACTTCAAACCTATTTAAATCTTTATTATCTAATACTACTTGTTCTCTGATTTCTTGATTTCTATTAGCTTCTTGTGCATTATTGTAAACAACAGTTCCTGCAGCAGTACCTCCCCCAAGTATTGATACTGTAACTACACCAGTAATAACTTTCGCTTTTGTACTTGTTTTTATTAATTCAATAAGTAATTTAATTTTTTTCATCTCAATAACCTCCTAATATTATATTACAATATATATATTTGATAATCAACAATTATATAATACCTTATATATTAATTGTATCATATTGTGCATTTTAAATCAACATTTTAATTGATTATTTAACATTTTATCAATTAAATAATATATTCATATCAAATGAATATTTAAAACAAAATAAACACCAGAATTTCTGGTGCTTATTTATTACCTATCTGTATCATAACCAATTATTTCTTTTGCTACAGTCCAATAATAATAATCTATTACAGTTCCTTGTTTCAAAATTGCATTATTCTTTTTACGATAAGTTGTTAAGTCTGAATCCAATTTCTTTAGATTATTTTTTATCTTTATTAATTCAGGAGTATCTTTATTTGTATCATTATTAAATATTTTTCTTTCAGTAACAGATGTCTTTTCTTCGTAGGCTACTATTTTCTTCTCTAACTCATCTATTTTCATATCCTCTTCTAAGATAACAGATCTATCATTTTCATCATTATTACTTGCATTTTTGTCCTTCACAACTAACCTATTTAAGACTTTATATTGCTCTTCTGATAAAAAAGTTATTGTGAATAAATCATTAAATGTAACATTATATATATTACACAGATCCATAAGCTTACTGATTGTAGGTATATTATCGCATCTTTCAATAGTTCCATATCTTTGCCCTGATAATCCTAAAGCTTGACTTACCTCTCCTTGATTTAAACCAATATCATTTCTTATCTTCTTTATATTACTCACTAAGATAGATTTTGTATTGGACTTGGCTACATTTTTAATATGTTCTCTATCTTCTCTAAGTTTAATATTAGATGTATTTTTTGTAGTAACCTCTTTTTCTGTAATATTACCACACTTTTCATCTAAACATTTATACATTAATGCATTTCCATCTAAATGTAACCAAGCATTTTTTCCACATATGGGACACTTCATTTATTGAACTCCTTTCAAACATATTATCTTATGCATATTTATAAAATATCTCAATATTAATATTAATCTTCTTCCACTAAACTTACAATATTTATTTTATCTGCATCTATTTCTTCATCAAAAATATCATTTAAGTTGTCAAAATCGAATTCAGCAGCACTATTGCTATTAAATTCTGTAGTAGTTTTACTTTTGTCAGTATTTTTATCTGTATTTACAGAAGAGGATTTTTGTATATTTTCAAATGGTGGTAAATCATTTAATTCACCTTCGCTTGAATACATATTATTCTGGGTATCTTTCTCTTCCTTATGTTTTTTTTCATCTAAACCTTTTTGTAATACTTTTTCCAATTCTTCGCTATTCATATCATTTAAATCATTTAAATCATTTAAATCTAGTTCTTCTATATCCTTCTCTTTTTCAATATTTACATTTTCTTTTGACTTAATATTATCAGAAGTTATATTTTTATTAATATATGGCTTAAAATTATATTCCTTAATTTTAATTGTATTTTCTTCTGTTAATTTTACAAAATCTAAATATCCTTTTCCAGTTACAGTATTACCCTTTTTATCTACTGATGTATAGTAACATCTTTTAAATTTTAGGTCAGCTAATTCTTGTTCTGTAACTTTATTTTTCTCAGCTAATTGTCCTCTCATTTGTTCACTATACTTAGCATTTTCACTTAATACTGGATTGCTAGTTACGGAAGTCATTGTTTCAAATTCTTCCACTATACCAAATGCTTTAGAAAAATACTCTCTATCTTCAACGGATGCACCTGGCAACACAATTTTTGTAGTACAGTTACTAAATACTGTTTGCCTAAATACACTACTTACCTCTTCTAATTGAGATAAGTTTTGAACTGCAATAGTCATAGCACAATTATATTTACGAGCAAATGTAAAGAATACCTTAGTTTGGTCATTAACATAGAATGGGAATTCATCTATAATTAAATGGTATGGTATTTCAGGATTCTCATCCTCTGTATATCTTCCAAGTACAGCATTTTGTATACTTAAAATAATCATAAGTGCAAAAGCTTTACCTAATACATCTCCTAACTCTGATTGTCTTGTTGAAATTGCTAAACATTGACCATTTTCTAACACCTCTGATAAATTCAAGCTATTCTCTCTATCACATAATATATATCTAATTTCCTCTCTACCTAGGAAGTTATCTAATTGGTTTATTATACCTGATATAGCTTCTTCAGTTTTCTTAGTTTTTTTACCAATATGAGTATCCCTTATTGGCTTTTCATCAGGAGTATAAGGTGGTGGATAAAAACAAGTTTCAAAATAATCAATAACAGATTTCCATCTAACTCTCAAATAAGAATCTTTCTTCATATCATCTACATATGGTCTTACTAAATTGAAATTACTTAGCATATCTAAGGCATCTGTAAGAATTGGTGCTTTACCATTATTCTTAATAGGATACATAACCTTTAATAAAATAATTACATTACGTACAGCTCTTATACTCGCATTAGTAAAATAAGGATTACTATCTTTTCCTGAATTTTGTTCCATTGCTACTAATATGGAAGATATAATATCCCCTGCTTTTTCTGGACTTCCAACTAGAAGAGGATTAAATTTAGCAACAGTACCTTTATCTATTTCCTCTTGCTTTGGATCTAATTTAAATACCTTTACTCCATTCTCTTTAGCAATATTTTCTGTTTCTTTTGATAAACCACCATCAGGAGCTACAACTGTTACTCCTAAATCTCTATATATAATCTTTCCTTCACCCTCTTCATCTAATATTAAATTAAATGAGTAGTCTAAATAATCTTCTTCTAATGGATGTATAGATACCTCTAAGTATTCAGTAAATATCTTTTTATCTTCTCCTTTACCTATCTCTTTAGATATATATACTATTTCCTCTTCTCCATCTTCATTTAAAACTTTCTTTATATATGGTTTTTTAATTATTCCTATATTAAACTTCTCTTTTTCTATAGTTGTATTAATCTCTTTCTTAAATTCTAAAGGCACTTCATCATATATAAGCTGATTTTTAAATATCTTTAGATTAAGTATTATCTTTTTTATATCAAAATGAATATTTATAGGTACTTCTATCAGAAGAGGTTTATTATCAGTTATAGAGAATTCTTTATCATATAATCTTCTCTTTGAATCTCTTACTCCTATAATATAATCTTTAAATAACTCTAAAAAATCTTCCTTCTTATCCTCATTAATAGTTATATATTTCATTGAGAAGTTCTCATTAAGATGTTTATTTGGAATATCAACATTTAAGCTGCAATATCCTTTTTCTAGTGCTAACATAGTAAGTTCTTTTAAGTTTTCTCTAAATAAAGCCTTTTTATAAAATAATTGGGATAAGTCAGGTCTAATATTTAAAGAAGTTTTTCCTGAACCAGTATTACCATTAATAAGTTTATGTCTATAAGTTATTTCCTCTGGTACTAATACTGGCTCTCCACTTTTTAGATCTTCACATAGTCTTATATAAACATGTTTATCATCTATTTTATATAAATTCCTTGTAAATAAATCAATTTGATACTCTAATAATTCTTTAGCATATACCTTATTAAAAGGAGTAGATAAAGAAACTTTAAATACAAGAATTACTATAAGTATAGGTACAAATACTGTAAATATTCTAACATTAGTTAATATTAGAAACGTAGGTACATCAGCAACCTCAAGTAACTTATCTACTATTAAAGTAAAAGCATAATTAAATGTTTCTGCTAGAAATGAATAACTAAGTAAAGCTAATACTACTGACGTAAATAAGAATATTCTAGGTCTATTAACTGGCTTACTAGTCTTATCCCCTAGCATTGTTATATAGAATAATCCTCCTACTAAAACAACTAAAACTGAATATATAAATACAGAATGTACTTTCAATATAGGTGTCTTAATTATATCTAATGTGCCTATAAATAAATACATAGTTAGTAGTAGTGATATAGACATTATGATATAAGCTATTATATCAATATATTTTGATTTCGAATTATCTACTATCCCTTCAATCAAAGTTATAATTTTATTTTTCAATATATATATTCCCCCTCTGTAAATAATAATTAAATTCTTCCTCTTCCAACACCTCTTCTTCTATAGAAATAATTTTCTCAAATATAAAACTTAATCCATTAGTATAACTTCCAACTAGAGCCATTCCCACTTCAATATTATTAGGAATACTTATAGTTATATCTTTCTCTTTATATTCAGTAGCAAGTTCTTTCACTTCATTAATGGATATTATTTCTTCACCATTAAAATACTTTTGTTTAAATAGTATTAATGTTTTACCTTTATATTTAAAAATAGAGTATTTAGTGTATATATCATCACCGAAAAGACTTCTGCTACAAGAGATAAAATTAAGTTTAATATCATTGCGTAAATCTAATAATATTATAATCACTCCTTACAATATATATATTTGAGATAATACAATTATACTATACACATATAAATCTATCTACTTAATAATATAATAATGCCATAAATATTTGAGTTATTAATCAATTACAAAGCATATTACAAAACATTACAATTATATTAAATTTATAAACTGTTAATTATTTAAATTCTTAATCTATATATATTTCAAAATATTACAACTTCATTAGATATTATTACAAAACATTACAATGTATTATTTTTATAAAATCAATAGAAATTCAAGTTATCAATTCTATATATTACAAAACATTACATTTTCAATGAAATATACTACAATATATTACAAATATTATATTCATAAAATTTATATTAATTCAGGTTTTAAAAATACATATTACAAAACATTACAATTATATTAGAATATATTACAAAACATTAAACAGTATTATTTTTGTAAAATTAATGAAAATTTAAGTTAAAAGTTATATTACAAAACATTACGATTCCAACAAAATACACTACAATATATTACAAAATATTATATTCATAAAATTTATATTAATTCAGGTTTTAAAAATACACATTACAAAACATTACAATTACATTAAAATATATTACAAAATATTAAACAGTATTATTTTCGTAAAATTAATGAAAATTTAAGTTAAAAGTTATATTACAAAACATTACAAACACATTAAAAATTATTACAAAACATTGCATTAAACATTTTATCAGAAATAATATATGTAATGAGTGGATAGTGGTAAGAACATATTACTATAATGGACTTTCAGCTACTTACAACGGTTTGTTCCAACTTTTATGTGATTAACTTCATATTTTCTCTGTTTTTATATTAGTAGAATATTTATATGAAATTTCATCTACTTGGTTTCAAGATTAATAATAATTAGATGTAATTATATCAATGGCAAGTCATAAGAAGAGGAGCAGTAGAATATGGGCATAAACATATCAACTGAAAAATAATAAAATGGCTATTTTACTTGATTTAAGTACATAAAAATGGTATATTTTTTTTATACATTATATGTGCAAGTAGGATAGATAAAAAAATAATTGTGTATTTTAAATACACAATTATCCCAATAAAGTATTATTGAATTTTCTTACTGATTATATGTTCTTAAACCACATTGCTTAGAGTTTCATCAATTAAGCATTTTTTATTTTCATATAATTCCTCTAACAATTGATCTTCGAAGTAGGATTCTTCAGAAATACTAATTATTTTTCTAATGCTACCATCTTTATTTAGTATTAATGTTCTATCCTTCTCTCTAACAATAATCATATTATCACCCCTAACCTGCCAATTCTATTAAATTATAACAAATAATTTATAGATATACCATATTTTGTGTAATATTGACAATTCTTTTTTAATTAGGAGTTGAATTAATTTGAAAAATATATTAAAACTTACATTTATTAACTGTGGATTCATTACTGAGCATCTTTCTATTAAGTATTTAGGTATCACTAAAAGGTACTTAAAATCATTAGTTAAAGATAATATATTAATTTGTAACAGGTATCTAATTTTTGGAAAACTAACTACTGTTTATTCTATATCTGATAAATATATTGATAATATTCGTAATGAAGGATATTACTTATACAAGCATGATACAACTCAATTAGAACATGATTATATTCTTTTAAAAATATTCCTTTCAATACCAGATGATTGTAAGATTACTTGGCAAAATGAAACAGCTCTTAAATATAAATTTAATAAAACAACAACTACTGATGCAGTTTATGTTGAGGACAAGCAAATAGTTGGAGTGGAAGTACTAACTCCGTCTTATGAAAAAGTTGCTATAAATAATAAAATGCAATTTATAACTAAATATTGTGATAAAAGCATTATTCTTAATACTAAAGACTTTTAGGGAGGTAGAAAACAATATGGATATTAATATTAAAGTACCAAGCACTTTGCCAGTATCTAAAAGAACTGATTATATTATATGTATTGAAAAAAATTACGATAAAATTTGTAGATTACTTAATTCATTAGGTAACGTGTGTATGTATTCTCAATTCAAACAACTATATAAATTACTTAATCCTTCAATATCAGATAGTTATTTAGATAAAAAGGTAATTCAGGTAACTAATGAAATGAAAAAGTTAAAGTTAATTGAGATTGATTATATAAATAAATACAAATATATATATTTGAAAAAATTTGCTTTCATTTTTGTAACTGGAGATTATACAAAATATAAGAAGAATAATATGTCTATAATTTTAAAAGAAAAGAATTTCAAAATTAGCATAATGAAAGTAGAATATTATTTAAGATATAATCAGCTAATAAAACTATCAAATATGGACGAGCAGCTACTATATATAACTCAACTTCTATTTAATGCGAAGAGAAAAGATAATTCTCTACCATATAACTTAAATATATTAACAAAAATACTTAAGGATAAAGGAATACATAATTGCTATGAGGAGGTTTATAATTTATCCCAAACAGATCTTGTTAGAATACTATGGATAGATTTAAATAATATATACTCTTCTCTAAGAAAACAAAATCAAACAATTTCTGAATTGCCTATGTATCTTAAATTATTTAAACATGAATCTGCTTTAACTTTACATTATGCACCTACAATAATAATTTTTGATGTCTTTAATAAGAATTACTATGCTAAGAAAATAAATGATTTATTTAGTAAATACTTTAATATTTTAGGAAATTATACTAGAGATATGAGAAGTTCTTATGTTAAGAATGGTAACTTAGGCTGGGAAGGCTACAATCACTTTGGTTACTCTATAAAACTTATTGGTTATAATAAACTTGAATTAGAAGAAAAGAAGAAATTTATAGACAAGTATGTAAATGATAATCCTAATGGTATTATGCTAGATTCATCTGAAATTGAATATATAGATATATCTAAGTATTTTTTACATTCATCACAAAAAAATGATGTTTTCGATAAAATTGATGATACTTTTGATAAATTGCTACTAGAGAAAACTAAAAATCTTATTATTTAACAATATTTATATTGTTAAATATTTTATATTATGATACACTTTACTTAAACAATTTGTAATTTCAAACTAACCCCTTAAGTTAGCAGTATGAACATATTATTATGAAATCTTCAAGGCATTGTGCTTTGAGGATTTTTTTATTTTTTAAGAAATCAATATTTTAAGAAATTAATAAAAGGAGGTAAATCAAATGGGGTGTACTCAATATGGAGACTATGAATTTATACCCATTAGGAGCAGTGAACATTGTCCAATATGTGGTAGTAGAAAAGGAAGATGTTCTAGATATGTAAAAAGAGATACTGGTGAAGTTATCTTTTACAGATGTAAGTACAAAGAATCAAGTAAGCCAAGTCAAGGTTGGTACATTCACATGGTTAAAGACTTTGATAAAGCTACCTCTTCTTCAATACCTACAACAATTAAATTAGCTGATTATAAACAAACTACAATTACTGAAGAAGATATTACACTTTGGGATAAAGTATATAAAAGCTTAAAGGAAATATTTTTTAAATTTAATGGTGCTTATTTATATAAAGAGCATTATGAAAATTTAATTAGTAGAGGATTTTCTGATATAGAAATTAGAAATATGGGCTTTTTCTCTATCCCAAAAAACAAAAAAATTCATTATGATGGCTATCAATGTAAATTAACAACTGCCATAATAAATGAATTATTAAAAAGCTTTAAAGCAGAAGATCTATTAAAAGTACCTGGATTCTATAAGGTAACAGTAAAAGAAAAAGACTTTGTTATTTTTAAAAACACAATTAAAAATAAAGCAACAAATTCTTTTGAAGATTTAGATGCCTATTTTATTCCCTACTACAATTATAAAAATCAAATATGTGCTATGCAATATAGACTTAGCAATCCAATAAAGGATGAGAAAGGGAAGAAATTAAGGTATTTATGGTTTTCATCTAAAGATGTTTCTTGTGGTAGTCCTATAGATTACTATAAACCAATGGAGATAGTTCTTGAAGATGTTTTACTTGTTACTGAAGGTGCTATAAAAGCAAAGTTTGCAGCATCTAAGTTAAAGGTTAGGTCATTAGCAGAAGCAGGTGTAGGAAACTATCGTAATTTAGTAAAGACAATACAAGAAATTGAAAAAATTGAAGGGAAGAGGTACAAAATTCTACTTGCTCTAGACATGGATAAATATTCAAATGATGATGTAATAAAAGCAGAAATATCAACTGTTGCTTTATTAAAATCACTAGGATATTCAACTACTATTCTAGAATGGAATGAAATTGATGGTAAAGGTATTGATGATAAATTAGTAAATACATCTACTAAAGGTTTCAGGTATTTAAATATTTAATTTAAGAAAATTAAACAGTATGAAAATTTAAACAGTATGAAAATTAAATTTTAGGAGGAATATTATGAAAAGTAAATTTAACCCTATTGATTATATGCTAGTAGCATATAAGAACTATATTGGAAATAAATATGAGCTTTCTTTAAGAGGTGATAATTCAGATATAACTATTCTGAAATTAGAATCTTTTTGTAAAGCCTTAGTTAGTTTAATGGTCTTTAAAGGATTTAATTATACTTTAAAAAGATGTAATGATAAATTTGATATATTTTGTGATGAAACTTTAATAATAACTTATGATGTTAAAACAGTACAAAATATACATTCTGAAACATCTCTTAAATTCCAATTATTTTGTGAATGGGGCCTTTTACAAGAGTTAAATATCAAGAAGAAATGTCTTGTTGCTATTTAAAAATATATATGAAAATATATATGAAAATAAATTAGTATGAAAATATAGGAGTGAAGAAAATGAACAAATTTTTAAATGAAATATATATACTATTCTACAAATGGATTGATCTAGGAATTATATTGAATATAAAAGACATGAGAATTATGTTTGAAAAGTTGTTTAAAGGAGAAAAAAGTTATATAAGACATTGTCCTGAGGAAATCGAAAAAGATATTTTTATAATAGAAAAAATCTTAGCAAATTGTCCTTTAAAACAAAAACAACTTATGTACTTTTTCTGTCAAAGTTGTTTGGATATATATTCTTATGATGTTATATCTGAACATAAAAAGATGATTCAAATGGATATGGTATATTATAAAGCGGCTTTATCTCAATACTTTATAGTAAGTATACTTAATGGCACTTTTAGTCCTCAAAAATACAATGAGTTTAAAAAAGAATTTTATCAAATAGGTGTTGTAATTAAACAATACTATGAGAATAAAGAAGAGGATAAAAAATTAACCATAGCAAATATAGTAAAGAGTAAAACCACAGAGCTTTTTTCAAGATATAAGTTCGATTATTCTTTACCTCCATGTAGTATTTAGTCATTAAAATTAAGCTATCTCAAATTATTTTGAGGTAGCTTTTTTATTAAATTAAACTATGTGAATTTTAATATGTATTATTTTTACAATATATATATTTACACAATATATATATTGTGTTAGTATAAACTATATAATATATAGTTTTTTTTAGGAGGAAAATTTTATGAATTTAATTGAAAATACCATTGATACAATTCAATACTTAGAAATTAATCAAAATGATACTTATGAAAATTCACTAGAAAGACTTTCATCTGCATTAGGAACAAAGGAAATACTTTCAGGATATTGTTCTAAATGTTCAAAAGATGGTAATCTTACTATTGAATTCGGAGATACAAAATGTACTATGCTTAGAAATGAAGTTACACCAATTTTACAAGATGATGGATTAGTACATAAAGTACAATGTCAAAACAAGGTTGGAAAAATTATAAAATTCAGAGTAATTAATTATGATAATAATATATTTTACTTAAGTAGAAAATCAGTAGTTGAAGAAATAAGAGGTCAATATAATAAAACTCTTCAAGAAGGTCAACTAGTAAAAGGAATAATCACTAATATTGATGAAAATATAGGATGTTTTGTAGATATTGGTGGAGATTATACAGCAATGCTACCAAAAAGATACCTTGAATATGTATTTGTTAATAACATTACGGATCATGTAAGTGTTGGAGAAGTAATTGAAGCAGTTATAAAAGAAATAGATAAAAAAGATAATGCAATTAATATGATTACATTAAGTAGAATAGAAACTCTTCCACCATATGAAGAATTAATAAGTGAATTTGAAACTGGTGATATTGTAATTGGAACAGTAAATCAAATTACTCCAAAGTCAATTTTTGCACAACTTACTAAGCATTTAAATATTACATGTAAGCTTTCTAGCAATGTTCGTGTTATTCCAGGGCAAAAGGTTAGGATAAAAGTTAAGAGAACTGGAAACTCAATTGATAAGAGATTGGTCGGAGAAATAATATCAGTTCTATAATTTTTCAAAGTTGACCACAATATTGTGGTCTTTTTTACTATAATTGATAATATAAAAGGAGAATGAGATGGAGAATATTCTATATGTAAATGATAATGAGATAAAAAGAACAAAATCTAGTTTTTCTATATATAAAAATGAACACGTTAAATATGAAGGTAAATATACTAAAGTTAATATGGAAAGACTTATTCAACTACTTCAAGTAAGAAATACTATAATGGATGCTATAGGCTATCAAGTTCTAAATGCAGTTTATGAATTAACTTACTCAACAAGTAGGCAAATTACCGAATACATCAATCTTAAAAAGAAAATAAGTGTTACACAAGATGTAGTTAGTAAGAAGCTGCATAATTTAAATAATTTAAGTATAGTTACACAACAAAGCTTTATAAGTGAGGAAAATACATCAGGAACAAATATGAAATTTTATTGCCTAGATAAGAATGGTAAAAATCTCTTGTTAGGAAGTGGGTTTAAATGCAACTGGAAACCAACAGATGCTTTAGATAATATACACATAAAAGCTTATTTAGTCAGAAATCAATATGCAATAAAGCTATATAAAGAATGTCCTAAATTAGAAAATATTATTTTAAAGAAGTTAGTATATGGAGTAGGTTTAACTTATAATCTATCTGATTCCTCGCATGTAATTATTCCAGTTAGAAATAATATTAATTATGAGGAAGAATTACTAAAAACCTTTGAAAATATGTATATAGATAGTGAAATATCTTCTATGATTAATAAAAAAATTATTATTATTGGTGAAGATTCAAAACATATTTTTAATATTTTTAAATTCTTATCTACAAATAAACTTATGGATTCTTCTACTTATTTTGCTACTGATCTAAAGTTATTTGATAGAAAAATTAATGAAGTATTTGTTAGATTCGGAGTGAAAAAAAATGAGAATGGTATTGATATTGTAATGATAGATGAAAATTTAAAAGAATTTATTAATTACTTATAATATCACATATATATTTATTGTAAAAATCATAATTATTTAATTAATTATGGTTTTTTTTATTTTAATTTTCTGTATAATATATTATAGATAGGAGGGAGAGAAGTGTATAAGATTTTGTACAAAAATGAAAATGATATACCTGAAAAGAAAAAATTTATTTCCCCTCAAGTTCCACCAAATAATTTAAAAAAGATAAAAGAAATATATTCTTTTACTGATAAAGATATAGCAGATTTAATTAATGTCCAACCTGGATTTGTAAGTGGTGTAGTAAATAATAGGGCAATCTTTAGTGGTATAACTACTTTAAAGCTATTAAAAGAATTAAATATATCTTTTAGTACCTTATATGGAATGAAAACAACACTTTCAACTAATTGTGAATCTTTTAAAGAATCAATTTCTATAATTGAATTGGAGACAAAATATTTAAATGATAATGATTTGAACATAATTACTAGTGAGGTAATATATAATGATGATGATGTAACAATTCCTACAACTATTCGTTTTGAATTAGATAAAACTAATAATAGACTAGCACTTAATACTAAAAAAGTTCCTAGACTATTATCAGAAAGTGAAACTAATTTTATTCTGTATTCACTTGCTGAACTTAATGAGAATATTTCATTAGATAAAAATAAGGTTTACTATTTATTTTATTACGTAACCAAATCATTTACTAATAATGAAATTGAAATTGATACTGAAAAAGCTTTAGATGTAGAGATTAATAATCAATTATTCTCTATGCCATTTAAAAAATTTATTAATATAACTATACCTGCAAGTGATTATGAACTAGATTTAAATAAAATAATATTAAAGAATCAGTTTAATATTATTAGAAACAACAGATTAATTAACACAAACATTTTATATGAAAATGAATATAATTTCTTATCAGATGGTAAAGGTATATTATTTAAGGCTTTTTCTTCAGATAATTCCGTAAATAAATTGAAAGTTTATAGATATCTAAAAGGATATGATATGCATTTTATGGCTAATGCTCTAAATTTATCAGTAGAATCTTATAGGGTTTTAGAAGTTGGACATAACAGACCAACTACTCACCAAATGTGGAAAATAGAGAATAAATTAGGTATTCAACTAGAAAATATTTTAGATATAGATGCCTATATAGAAAACTTTTCAAAATAAAAGTAGATAAGGATTATTTTAATTTTTTAAATAATCCTTATCTACTTTTATGCATCTTATTCCTCTTGTTCCTCTTCTTCTTCGTAATCCCAACCTAAAAGCTTTTTCTCTAAATCATCATAATCATAATCTCTTCCTTTGAAGTTATCAAATCTTAATTTAGGCTCTTGCTTTGCTTGTGGCATTGGTCTTATAAATTCCTTTAATGTTGTTTCATACCACTTATATATATCTCTTATATTTTGAGTTGTAGAGTATTTAGCTACTTCCTCAATTAACTTCATTGGCTCTTTCCCATATATCTCGTGAGATTGGGCCCACAAATAAAAATTTTCTGCTACTTTATCAGTAATATCCACTTTGTTATAAATTTTAACTATATTTTTGATTTTTGTTTTATAATCATTTCCATTAATATCTTCTGTTGAAATTAGATACCCTAGATCTTCATTTCCATCATTGTAATTATAATCATCAACAACCTCTTTTTCCTCATCTAAAGTTACAGCTACTTCACTATAAGCTGATTCATCAATTTCTTTTTCAACTTCTTTAAATTCAACTTCTATAACCTTATTTTTATTGAAATGTTTATTATAATATTTTCTTTGTTCTGATTCAGTTTCTTTTGAATATTTTTCTGCTACATTATAGCTTATTTTATAATTATGTAATAACTCTGCTAATTCATCTATTAGTTCAGATTTAAACCTCTCAACATCCTTTTTCATCTTTTTAATTGCCTTCTGTTGTTCACTATGAGGAGTTTTAGCAATTTTTTCAGCTTGTCCTAATGTAATAAAGTTCTTATCAAACAAATCAACAAATTCTTTTATCAGCATATAATTAATATACACATACCTATTTACATTTTTGATAGTCATTCCTAGTGTTTCAGCAACATATTCTTTAACCTTCATAAAGTTTTTATTTTCTTCACTTATACGTTTACTCTGAAGCCCCTTTTTTACAACATCTTCATTCTTTTTTAAAAGTTCTAGTACTTGTAGTCTTACTGGCTCATCTATTTTTCTAGTAACTCTATCTTCAGCTTTTACATTTAATATCTTTTCAGAAACACTTTTTAATTCTTCTTGGCTCTTAACAAATATATTAGTTCTTATGTGAGTTACACGCTTTCCTTTTTTTATTGGCTCATATTCTATTCTTATATCAGAAAACTCATTTATTTGGTCTTTTGAAACCTGCAATACATTCTCTTCAAACAATTTAAAATTATTAAAATATGACTTTGGTACTTCAAGCTTTCTTTGTAAATCTTCTAATCTATCTATCCTAAATCCAGTTTTTTTATCAGAATTGCTTGTAGCATATAACCTGCAGCAATAATAATATTTTTTTGCATACTTATTTATTATATTAATACTATATTTTATATCAAAAAATATTCCTCTTTTAGCCTTTAACAGTATTTCTTTTAATTCTTTGTGAAGTTCAGCAGTAATCTTAGCATCCTTATACTGAATCTTAGAAAACCAAGGATACCAAGTTTCTTGATTTTTTCCTTCCTTAATCCATATCCCACCACCACTTGAAAAGTCTTTGACAACTTTTTTGAAATCTCTATAAACATTTTGATTATTAATAACATAATCTGAATAATCTCTTAAGGATATATCATAAACCAAATTTTCATCATCTTCTAACTGGACAGTTACCATATCAATAACATCATTTGCCCTTGCAGATAACTTATACCTTGCTTCTATAATACTTTCAACTCTTACTGCTACTTGTCCTTTTCTCACATCAAAAAGGCTTTTTTCTTGTTTTTCTTCTATTGGTTTTGATTCTTCTAGTGTTTCATTACCTAAACTATCCATCTTATCCTCCATAATACTGAATTATTATAATTATACAATATTATTCCGAAATGTCCAAGACTTTTTAGGTTTTAGATTGCAAATATAGCCATTCCACTATTAAATTCTGTCATGTCTTTAAAAAATTCTGTCATGTCTTTAAGTTTTTAATTTATTTATATGAACTCATACTCATTCTAATAAGAAGTTAATTTTATTTTATAATAAATTTTAGAATTTTTACCCTTGCTTAACTAATTTTTATTCCATTATAAACCATATTATAACAAATATTGTATATAATTACTATATTTATCTAATTGTATTAAATCAATACCATCTATATTTCTTTATATTTATTAATATATAGAAGTAGCAAAGTCTTTAAGAAATTCTGTCATGTCTTTAAGTTTTTATTTGTTTTTGCAGACTATTTATAATTTTTAATATGAAATTACTTTTTCTTTATAACATACTTTCATTATTTTGCTTATTTAATAAACGATTTCTATTCCAATATACTCCATATTGTTACAAATACTGTATATACAGACTATTTTTATCCATTAAATAAAATCAATCTCATCTTATTTTTACTATCTATTTTTAATATAAAGTAGTAGTCATGTCTTTAAAAAAAATTCTGTCATGTCTTTAAGAAATTCTGTCATGTCTTTAAAAAAATTCTGTTATGTCTTTAAAAAAATTCTGTCATGTCTTTAAAAAATTCTGTCATGTCTTTAAGAAATTCTGTCATGTCTTTAAAAAAAATACTTCTAAAGATAGTAATAGCCTATATCTCAGCTATCCTATTATACTTACTATTGGGTATTATACTATTATATGTATTATACTACTACTATATGACAAAGTAGTTGTAGTATTTTATTTATTTAAATTATAATAAATTATATATAAATATACTTATTACCTGATATGCTATAATCTAATACATTAATCTTGTATAAATACTTGCAAAGAAATAGCAAAAGATGTAAAATTAAATAAAAAAATAGCATTGTAACTGGAACTCACAATGCTATTAACTAGGTATAAACGAATATACACTATCTCGCTATTTATTTTTAATCTCTATATAAATTATATTCAAATTTATTTATATAGTCAATATTAAATAAATCACCCATTCGTTTATACAAGAAAGGGGATTTTATGATTAAGACACTAGATGAAATACAAAAAGAATATGAAGAACAACTAAAGATTAAAGAAGAACTAAATGCATTATCTTTACCTACTGGGAAAAATAATATGTATACTCTTACTTATATTTCTTTTTTTGAAAAGAATGATTTGACACTCTTACAAAAGGGAATATTAATACATCTATATATAAGGGGAGGGCATATAAGAGTAGTAAAGCATAGCATAAATAAAATTGCTAAAACATTAGGAATTGCAGTAGGAACTATGTCTAGTAACATTAAAAAGTTAGAGAGCCTAAACTACTTAAAGACATTTAAAAAAGTACAAATAGAGAAGAATACCAAAACTTCTGATTTAATTTATTTATATCCAATAGATGACCTTACTGGAGTACCAATTAAAAGCAATAAAGAAGAAATAGATGCAAATATTAAATATATGATAGATCTAATAAATAATGCATCTAACAATCTGTATAAAGCTGAAGTCAAAAATGCTAAGTCAGAAGATGAAACAATAGAAGATTTGGAAATGGATTCTGATATAAAAAAAGCTTTGATAGAAAAATTAGATAGAAATATTCATACTCCAGCTCATTTAGCTTTTATGGAAAATCCTCTTCTATCTATAAATGATAAAGTTATTTATTTATATTTAAAATTACGTTCAGGTGATAATAATTCAATTTTTGAAGAAAAGAAAAAGATAGCAGCAAAACTAAACATATCAACTACAACTTTAAATAATAGCTTAATTAAATTATTTGAGTTAAATTATATTGTTAAGTTTAAAAGATTCCATTCAGTTACTGGTAATAAAAGTAGTGATTTAATATACATAAATTATTATAATAACTTTACTGGTTTACCTGAAATAAATGATACTTTAATGAAATTAAAGATAGATGAATGTAAAAAGAAAAACTTCTCTGAGTATAACTTGACTTTAGCCAAAAATTTTATTAGTAAAAAAAATATGAATGAAATTTTTACAAAGCAAATAAAAAATTTAATTGAATTAGATGATGATATTACAGATGTTTATTATGATACATTTGTTACTAATATTACCTTTGAATTAAATAATGATATAATCACTATTATTATTCCTAAATATTTAAATACACTAAAGGAACAAATAATTTCTAAATTAACACCTATAATAAAAAAATATGCAAATGCAATATTAAAGAATGATAATGAATTCTATATAAACATTAAATCAAATGATTTAAAATCTAATATTTAATAAAAAAACTTATAGCATAATTAATATGTCTATAAGTTTTTTATTTTATTAATAATATTAATTCTGTGAATATACCTTTTCATATTTTAAAATTAGTCCTTTTCATATTTTAAAATTAGTATTCATTTTGTTGAAAATGTGGATTCTGTGGATATACCTTTTCATATTTTAAAATTAGTCCTTTTCATATTTTAAAATTACCCTTTTCATATTTTAAAATTAGTCTACCCTTTTCATATTTTAAAATTACCCTTTTCATATTTTAAATTACCCTTTTCATATTTTAAAATTACCCTTTTCATATTTTAAAATCTAATTAGATAACAGATAATAATTATACTATAATAATTATACTAGGAATAAGATACTGATAATCCTCTAATCTCTATTATCCACATATATTATTAAATATTATAATAATTATATATATTGTAAGTTATAGCAGAATATGATAATATTAATATATTAAAAAATTAAATATATAACTGATTTTTAATCAGCAGTAAGAAATTTTGTAATAAGTAATCTTCAAAACAATTATATGTTTTGGAGATTTTTTTATTTTATTAAGAAAATTATTAAAGGAGGAAAATTTTATGAAGAGTAAGGAATTAAAAGAATTTGAGGTAGTTATTGAGGAAACTTTAACTAGAAGTGTTACTGTATTAGCTTATGATGAAGAGGATGCAGTAAATCAGGTTGAAATAAAATATCTGCTTGAAGATATTGTCCTTGATAGTGAAGATATGAGTCAACATAGAATATTTGAAACTAATACTCAAATTAATTAAACTAGGAAAATTATTAAGGAGGAAAATTAATGATTGATGGAAATATTAAAGACATTATTACAAATGAACTAGGTGAATACAAACTTAGCTTAGTTACAGATTTTTTTATGTATTATGTAAATGAAACAGAAGAGGATGAAAATGCTTGTGTGATTATGACCAACAAGAAAGGTGAAATAATAAGCGATAATTATTTAGCATTTCTTAGTTGTATGGAGGATTTAGAAAGTATACTTAATAGTTCTATTGGTTTTGAATATATTGATGAAATTTTTTTGAAATCAGCAAAGGAATATTTAGAAATGAATCCGTTCTAATATGAACACAGTATGAAAATAAAGTTAGTATGAAAATTTATTTAGGAGGAATTTTAAAATGAATGAAAATATTAGTATATATGAAAGATTAGTTGCTCCTTTTCCTTTTGAAGATATTAATTGGAGAATTACTAATACTTTTAATAAGGATGAAAGAAATAAAAAGGCTAAATCTATTGTTGTTCCATATTTAAAAAAAGAAACCATACAAGATAGATTAGATGATGTATTTGGTTTTGATGGTTGGAGCAATGAGTATAGTAAGTGGGGTGAAAATGCTCAATTATGTGGTATATCATTCAAAATAGGTAATGAGTTTATCACAAAGTATGATGGAGCAGCCAACACAGAATTTGAGGAAGTAAAAGGTGGTCTTAGCGATAGCTTTAAGAGAGCAGCTAAGATGATTGGGATAGGAAGATATTTAGCAAAATTTGATGCTATTTTCTTAGAGGTAGATCTAAAAGATAAAGGTGGTAAGTCATATCCTGTAATAAGGGATATAGATTATCAGACTATACTTAAAAAGAAATACCAAGAAGAAGTAGCAAAAATATTTTCAAATAAAATTGTTTCACCAACTACTTCATTAATTACTCAACATTCAATAGAAACAATAGAAATACTTTTAGAGCAAAAGAATATTGATATTAATAGTGTACTATCCAGATATGGAGTTAATTCAATTGAAGAAATGGCAGAAGAGGATGCACAAAAAACTATAAAAATATTGGTTAAGCAAAAAAGTAAAATAGCTTAGTAGGAAAATTAATCAGAAGAGGAATTAATATTAATACCTCTTCTGTAACTATTACGTAATAAAATTAAGGAGGAATAATAATGACTTTAGGTGAGTTAAGAGATATGTTAGCTGATATATCTGATGAATGTAAGTTAGAAACTGATGTATATATATTTAAAGATGATTTTAATAGCACTTTAATTAAAAATATATTTGTAGATGATGATGGAGATATTATTATCGAGTAATTCGCAATATAGAGAAATTAACAAATAAAAATTATGAAAATTAATTAGTATGAAAATCAAATTAGTATGAAAATCAAATTTTAGGAGGAAAATAAAATGAAATTAAATATATCAAAGGAAAGTCTATTACAAGCATTATCAAAGGTAGGAAGGGCTATAAATGGCAAAACTTCATTACCTTCTTCTGTGGGAGTTTATATTGAATGTAAAGATAATAAAGTTATCTTTAGAGGTATGGATACAGATATAGCAGTTCAAACATTTATAGATCAGGATATAGAAATATTACTAGAAGGGAAATTGCTAGTAGATTATAAATTATTTACAGAAGTAATAAGAAGATTACCAAATGATTTAATTTATATTAGTCTAGAAGGTGCTGAAATTGATATTAATTGCAAGAAATCATCATTTAAATTACTTGCAATGGATGCTAGTGAATATCCTAGTTTCCCTAATATAGAAGATAATAATTCTATTAATGTAAATCAAGGGGAACTTAAAGAATTAATTAATAAAGTCTACTTTTCAGCAGCTATTGATGAAACAAGACCAATTCTAAAAGGTATACTAATTGAAGTTAAAAATAAACAACTAAGATTAGTAACATTAGATGGATATAGACTATCTTTAGCAGGTATAAATATTGAAAGTGATATTGATATTTCCGTTGTTCCTGATACAAAACATTTAGTAGAAGTATCAAGAATGTTAGGACAAGCAGGAGAGGTAGAGTTAATCTTTTCTAATAATAATATTTTGTTTAGAATTGATAATACAATAACTATATGTAGATTACTTGAAGGTTCTTATATAAATTATAGAAGTCTTTTAGGACAAAGTGTAACTGAACATAGATACACATTTTCTATAAATAGGAACGAGTTCCATTCAGCTTTAGAGAGAGCTATATTGCTTAGTAAAGGTAAAGATGGAAAAAATTTAATTAGATTAGAAATTGATAATAATAAACTAATTATTAATTCAAAATCTACTATGGGTAATTCTAAAGAAGAATTAATTATAAATGATGCTATTGGCTTTACTGAAAAATTCGAGATTGCTTTTAATTCAGCATATATTATTGATATATTAAAAAACAACAATTATGAAAATGTAAATTTCTATTTAACATCAAATGTTAATCCTTGTATCATAAGAGGTCAGAATGTTCATAAAGATAAAGAAACATTCTTAGTCTTACCAGTTAGGCTTAATATGGTTAAGTAGTAGTAAGAAGATTATAAAATGCAAAGTTAATATATTAGCTTTGCATTTTTTTATAGGAGGGAATTAAAATATGAAGAAAATTATAAAAAAGAGTTGCAGAGGTTTAACTTTTTCTTTTGAAGGAGAAAATACAAAGTTTAATATAGGAAATAAATATAGATATATTATTGAACCTAAAAGTAATAAGGTATATATAGTACCTAGTACATCAGAAAAATCCTTAAAAATATCCAAGAAAAAAGTTGGTAATAAAATTAAGTCATTAATTGATCTAAGAGCAAAATTGATAGTAGAAAATTTTAATAATGTAGAATTATTAGAAATAAGTATAGAAAAAAATACTATTATTATATCTGCATTAAAAGAAATCACTACTTATAACTCAAAGCAGAATATAACCTCTTCTAAAAAATCAAATAAAGTTATTGATTTAAAAAAGAGATTACAAAAAACTAAAAAGATTAGTGAAATAAGAGTTAATAAATCATTACTGAATAAAATATCAGGAGATGAGGTTAATTTTCCATTAGAATCAATTTTAAGCACACTTGATAATGAATTATATACTTATTCATCTGAAGAAACTGAAAGTCTATCAGAAGGCTTAAATTATACAATTAAAGTGCTTTCAGTATTTAGTGGAATAGGAATGTTTGATTACCCATTATTTAAGGATAAAACATTTGAAATTGTAAAAGCTATTGAAATAAATAAATCAGCTTGTGAAACTTATAAGAAAAATATAGGTGAACATATAATAAATGAAAATATTAGAAATTTCAAAATAGAAGAGGACAACAAGTATGATTTACTTTATGGAGGGCCACCTTGTAAGCCTTTTTCAAATGCTAATAGAATTAATAGCAATAGGCTAGATAAACATCAGGATATAGACTTATTAGATGAGTATATTAGAATATTAAAATCTCATAAGCATTTTAAAGCTTTTGTTATAGAGAATGTACCACAAGTAATAACCTCAAATAAGGGAAAATATTTAGATAATCTAAAGGAAAAATTAGAGGACTTTGATATTAGTTATATTATATTAAAGGACAATGAATGTGGAGGATATACTACAAGAAAGAGGGCTTTTATATTTGGTAGTAAAATAGGGAAAGTATCACTAGCATATATAAAAAAATTAGGTAAAACTGTAGGAGATGCTTTAAAAAAAGTAAATGAAAAATGGTTTAACTTTAATGATATTACTATACCTAATAGAGAAACTAAAGAAAGAATGAGTTATGTACCACCAGGAGGGAATTGGATAGATATTCCTAAAGATAAGTGGTTGCCTAGTTTTAAAATAGGAAAAACTCACTCAAATACCTATAAAAGATTAGCATTAGATAATACTTCTATTACACTAGCTAATTATAGGAAATGCAATCTTATACATCCAACAGAAAATAGAGGAATTTCGGTTGCAGAAGCTCTAGCTATAAGTGGATTTGATAATTACAAAGTCTTAGGGAGTTTAGCAGATAAGCAGCAATCTGTATCAAATGGAGTGCCTTTCTATCTAGGGCTAACAGTAAAGAATATTATTAAAAATTTATTTCTAAAACATTTTAAAAAGTTATCTATTAATATGTGATTATTAAAACCAATTTATTGTATTAATAATAATATTGTGATACACTAATCATATAAAAACTATATAGAATAACTGATTTAATTCAGCAGTAAGAAATTTATAAATATGAAATCTTCAAGGCATAAATGCTTTGGAGATTTTTTTATTTTAATAAGAAAATCAAAACATTTAGGAAAATAGGGGGAAAGAAAGAAGATGATTATTAAAATGTCAAATGGAACTTTTATGAAAGAAGAAGAGGTAAATATAACAGAAACTTCTTATAAGAAAGTACCTTTAGATGATGTTTATTTAATTAATAATTTTTTTGAGGAAAAATTTATTGGTGTTTTTGATAGAGATACTTTTACCTTTATTAATACCAATATTAAGTATGAAAATTAAAAAATAAGAAAATAAAATTATGAGGAAAATTTATATTTAGGAGGAAAATTGAATGGAAATAATAAAATCATTAAAAAAGAAAGAAAATAAAAGAGGAAGTCTATCTAAATTAAAGATAGATTTAAGTAAATCTCCACTTAAGAATGTAGAAAAGATAATAAGCTATATTGCTAGAGATTTAAAGGATATAGATTTAGCTAATACTGATCCATCTGAATACATGAAGTTTAATTACTTTAATATTGATATCTACAGATTATTTAACTCTAATTTAATAAAGAAGGTTACTCCAAGATTCTCTAAAGAAGAAGTTAAGCTTTATGAAACAACTGTTTTTGATGATAATGGTGAATTGGTAGAAATATTCATAATGCCAGAAACTAAAATACCAGATAAAACTAGAATTTATCATTACAAATTACCTACTAATCAAGACAGAAGGAAGATATTAGACATTAGATATTTATATGGATTATTAAAATGCTTAGACATAGTTTATGATGAAGTATCTCATAATGAGAAATTTTATTTTTCAGAAGAATTTAAGAAGATAAGCTTATCTAAATCTACTTATAGTAGCGACGTTTTACCTTATATAATTGATATCTTTTATAATACAAAAGCAAGTTTATATTGCCTTTCTAAAAATGATTTTAAACTCTATGAAGAAACATTATTGTTAATAATAGATGTAATATCATTACAAAAAGACATAGATCTAAACATAGAACTTTCAGAAAAGCATGAAAAAAATGCAAATTCTGAATGTGCTAGAGCTTTTGAAACAAAGAAAAATATACCATATAAAGTATTATCAGTTATGAATAGCAACAAGTTTCTAAATGATTTTTCATATGTGGAGTTAGATGAAGATACTGACATTAACAAGTTTAGGATATTAGAAAATGAATGGGAGAAGGTAAAAGCAGCTTTAAACCTTGAAAAATATTTAAAGAATATAAAACCCGAATTAAGATTTAAAAAGCTAGGTAAACATAGAGCATTAGGATTGTATTATCCAAGTCTATACTGTATATGCATAGATATAACTTCTCCATCTAGTTTTGTACATGAATTTGGACACTTTATTGACTATACAACTAAAAAAGGTCAATTATCTTTAAGTATAGATTTTTATCCAATAATTATAAAGTATAAGGCTGCATATAATAAGTATATTTTAGAGAATCCAGATAGTGATGATCTAACTTATCTAAGGAAAAAAAGTGAATACTTCTTTGCTCCTACTGAAATATTTGCTAGAACACTAGAAATATATTTAGTAAATAAAGGTATGAAATCATCTTTCATAAAGGAAAAAGAAGATTTAACTATAACAAGTGGATATCCTGAAATAAGTGATAATTTCCTAGATGAAATTAATGAATACTTTGATAAAATTATTAAAACTAATTTAAAAAAGTTAGAAGATAATAAATCAAAGAGTAAGAAAAAAATAAATTATATTGAGCCTATAATGACAACTGGACAATTATATTTTAATTTGAATTTATAGAAGAGTACCTCTTCTTATGAAAAAAATTAACATATATTCTAATATATAGTATAAGTTCAAATAATTGTTGATTTAAGCAAATATATATATTAATATATATACTATAATACAATACAAATATAAACTAACTTAGTTAGCAGTAAGAAAATTAAATTAAAGTATATTAAATACTTTATTATTAAGAAAATAAATTTTAGGAGGAAAATAAAATTATGAGGATTATCGAAAAAAAACAATATCATGGACCTGCCAAAGCACTTAAGGAAAAGCATAGAGGTATAAGATTAAAAAAGAAATTATTATTAATACTTCCACTTTTAACTATATTAGTTGGGGTTACAGTAACATCTTTTTTATTTACACCGAAAGCTAATGTTGAAGAGAATAATTCTGCTATCATAGAAACAGCTACCAAACTTCGTGATAGTGGTATAGATGCTGAAACTACTGAAATTGTACTAAAAGAATCATTTAAAGGTTATTTTGTACAAGCTAAAGATAGTGAAGTAACTATTGGACTATATAAGAAAAATGGAAATGTAGTACCTTTAGTAAAGATACTTTTCAACGAATAAGTGCAAATAAAAGACCTTTTTTAATAGTAATATTAAAAAAGGTTTTTTTAATTATATTCACTTGATTAAATATAGAATATATAATACAATTGTTTTTATAAAGTAATATTAAATAATAACTGATTTTTTCAGCAGTAAGAAATTTGTAAATATGAAATCTTCAAAGCAATAGCTTTGGAGATTTTTTTATTTTAATAAGAAAATCAAAATAAGTAAGAAAATCAATTTAAGGAGGAAAATTAAATGGAAGTAACAACAAGATACCAGTCAAGCGAAAGGCAATGGGGAAATCAAGGAAAGCTAGGTTTTGTACCAACTATTAAAGAAATAGTTGATATGGAAATGGATTTAATAGACTTTTCAGAGATAGAAAATAATGATTTTCCAGTAAATATCTGCGATTTAAGTGGAGGTATGGGAGATCAATTACATTGGATGAACATTTATTTAAAATCTAAAGGTATTAATTCTAGTGCATACTACAATGAATTATCTGAGGAAAGATATAATGAGTGTTTAAGTAAATACCATTATATGAATACACTTAATTCCGATTTTTTCAATATTAAAGTAGGTCATAAGAATAATAAAAACTTTAGTAAAAATGTTTTTTCTATAATAAGGAATAATCCACCTTATATGTATATAGAGAAACATGGTAGAAATGTAAGAGCAGAATTAGAATTTTTCCTAAAGAATTCATTACTAGACATTAATGGAGGTATTCATATTTTTGAAGTACCTATTCATCAACTATTAGGTATAAAAAACTTTCTTCAAATGATTTGTTACAGATATGAAGTATTTGTAGCAAAGTTTCCAGAAGAGGTTTTTAAGAATTTCAAGCAAGTTGCAGTTATATGCAAGAAGAAAAGTAATCCTAGTAATAATAAGGAAGAACTTTCAAATCTTTTATTTGCACTTGAAAATGATATTATTCCTTATATTAATGAAGTTGGTGAGAAGGTATTTAAAGTTAGTGTAAATGACTTTAAAAAAGCTAAGGAAATAAATATTTTCAGAGAAAATAAAGTTACTACAATGACTTTAAGAAATGGGTTAGATAATGTATTAGATTCTCTAATTACTGCTGAAATTAAATCTAGTAAGAAAGTTAAGGGTGTTGAAAAATTGAAACCCCTTATAGAGCTTATGCCAGGACACGTCTCCCAGCTACTAGCCAGTGGTGCTTATGATGATATTTTAGGAAATCTACTTATTAGAGGTGGAGCAAATAAAGTCATAGAAAAGCAAATAGTAAAAGAAGAAGGAAAAGAAACAGAAATATCTACGGAAGTATTAAAACCATTTGTGGAATTAACAAATAAAAATGGAGATATACTTTATAAGAATTTCTAGAATTATTAAGAAAATTAAAAGTTCATATGAACTGATTTTATTAAGAAAATTAAGTGAAGGGGTTAGAATAATACCTCTTCTAATAGGAGGAAAATAAATGAATTATGAAAATGTTAAAGTAGAGGAAAAGTTATATGAAACACTTTATGTTGATGGAGTGGCTCATAATTTCAGTACAGTGTTATGGGACAAGGAATCTAAAAATGTAAGATATTGCATAGGTTCATTTTATAGTAGACAATTATTGGATCAATGCTTGTCAATTTTTCAAAAAGGAACATCTTTAAGAACAGATGGAGAGTTTTTATATACTATTACTAAAGGCTATACAGCAAAAGTTGCTAGGGCTACTGACGAAAATAAATGTGATGGAGTTCATGCAATATTTTTCAATAATGCCGATAGAGTAATAAGAGTATATGAGAATGAAAATGAAATTGACAAGGTATATGATTGGCTAACATCAAATACTAAGAGTGGTTTAATTCCTGAATGGAAAGACTTTTTATATGATGAATTAATGGCCCAAGATTTAATACATGAATGTATTGGGTTTGACTATACTGGTAAAGCACCTAAAGTATTAGTTTTAGATGCTGAATTAAATGATAGTGATAAGGCTACTGAATTAATTAGAAATATTAAATCTTATGGTCTTAAAAAAGGCTATATTAAACTTCCAGTAGAGAAGAATGAAGATTTACCTTTAGATATGTCATTTTTAGATATTATACAAAATCTTATCTTACCTTATATAAAGGACCAAGATTGTCATTATAATATAGGGGAACCTATTTCACCTATATTACAATCTCCAATAGTAAGTGGAAATAAGAAGTTTGCATTATATCCAAGACAACAAGTTATGGCACAAGGTCTGTTAAATGGCATAAAATCAGGGCTTCCATATGTAATCCTTCGAGGTGGTATGGGGGTTGGTAAGACCTATACGGGCGTGAAGTTGGCGTGGGCATTAATGCAGGAACACTTGAAAAAGGATACTGGAAAAATATCAATTACATTACCTTCTCATTTAATTAATAAATGGCAAAGAGAAGTTAAGGATTGTTTAAATCCATTAGGTATATTCCCAAACTTTATAGTTATTAATAATTATAAGGATGTGAAGAAAGTACCTATTAAGTCTACTGGATTAGATGTAATTATTTTTCCTAAGGATAGAATTAAAAGAAATTATTTGCTAGAACACCTAGAGGATAATAAATTTAAGGCTCTCCATACTAATAAAGTGTTTAGTAGTTTGAGTACTTTAAAGAAGTCAATAGATGCTAGTAAGCCAATAATTATAACAGAACTTAATAATACTAGAATTATGAAGTATGCTGCATTAACAATGGAAAAAGAATATGAAAAGAAAGTTGTATTATATATGCCTTATCATAATGATGGAGAAATTCAAGGCTACTATATAACAACAACATCTAAAAAATTAAAAAGTATATTATCAAACTTCAAAACTAATAATAAAGCATATGATATTAAGTTTGATGGAACTTTAGAGGAATTAAACTTAATAATAGATAATAATATATCAGAAATAATAAATGAAGATATATATGAAGGTGGTAATGTACCAATAAATCCAACTGTATGTCCTCATTGTGGGGGAGCTATCTATGATAAATCAGATGATATTTTTGATGAAGAAAGAAATAAATTATATCATAGATTTAGAAGTGATAAACTTACTAGTAGTAATGCTAAATGCACAGCTTATGTAAAAGCAGATGGAACTCCATTAACTAATCAAGAAATAGATTATATCAGAAGAGGTATTACTCATTATAAAGTAGTTGAAGAGAAACTTGATTATGCTTATGTAGATGAAAATGGAGATAGTATTACTGGAGAAAAACTTAATAAAGTAAAAAGAAATCCTAGAGATATAACTATTCTACTAAAAGTTTGTGGTGAAAAAATAATAGGAGCAAAAAACCAAACTGGTTATAGATGTGTTGAATCTACTAAATATATGCTTAGAAGATTGGGAAAAGGTGGAATAGATGTAAATCTTATAGATGAATTCCACATGTATGCAAATTGTTCAAATCAAGGTGAAAGTTTCGCTAATATTTGTAGACTAGGTAGAATTAATATACCAATGACTGGCAGTTTAACTAGTGGAAAAGCATCTGACCTATTTAAGTTAATATTTAGATTATGTCCGAGTAAGATGATTGAATTAGGATATGGATATAATGATGAATCCATATTTATAGATCATTTTGGTAGAAAAAAACAAGAAGTAGTAACTTATGATGAGAATATTTCAAAGTCTGGAGTAAAAATAAATCGAAAGCCTTGGAAGGAGATACCAGGTATAAGTCCAATGTTATTTAATATAATTTTGGCTAATCATATGGTCTCAAGGGATATAACCGATTTAAATATACCACTTCCTGACATTAAGTACTACAAACACGCAATAGAAATGTCAGATGAATTAAGGGATAATTATGATAGTCTAAAGGGACAATTCATAAGTTTCCTAAAAGCTAATAAAGGAGTTTCTATTGGAGGAAGTTATATTAATGGGCTAATTAGCTACCCTGATATGCCACAACAAAAGGAAATTACTACCAAGCTAAATGGGATAGAAACACTTGTTGCTAAACCTCCATATATGGAGCTAGAGGACGAGTTGTTACCAAAAGAACAAAAACTTATAGATACTCTATATAAAGAAATAGGGGAAGGAAGAAGGGTTCTTGTTTATGCTACATTTACTGGTGAAAAGGGTGTTTCAAAAAGACTTGTAGATGTTATTTCTAAACATTTTAAAGTTGCTGAATTAAAAGGCTCTAAGGTTAAGTTAGAAAATAGAGAAGCGTGGATAGAAGAACAGTATAAAAAGGGAACTATGGTAATTATTACTAATCCTGAATGTGTTGCTACTGGATTAAATATAATCCAATATCCATCTATATATTTCTATGAAATACCTCTTAACACTAAAACTCTTAGACAAGCTGAACGTAGATCATTTAGACCAAATGCCACACATGATGTAAGAATATATTACTCTTATTATAAAAATTCAATACAAGAGGATATTATTTTACTTCAAAGTCAAAAGAAAAGGGCAAGTTTGGCCTTAGAAGGCTATTTCAGCGAGGACGCTTTGAGCATTATGAGTTCTGGTGGAGATACCATTGAGGCAATGTTAAATAAAGTTTTAGAAGGTAAGCTTAAATTGAAGGAATCTGAGCTAGATGCCTTTGGATTTGATGAAGAAGAAGTTAGCTTTACTTTCAATAATAATGAGGAAGGTAATGTTGATATTACTAAAACTGTTACTGGAAAGACTACAATTACAGTTACTCAGGAAGAAGCAGAAGAATTTACTCTATTTACTGCTAATGAGGATTTCAGAAAGAGCTTTAAGAAAAAGAAAGCTGCTCCAGTAGAGGGACAGTTAGGATTTTTATTTGACTTATAAAAATAATAAAGATATGGATTAGTTTTTTTACTAATTCATATCTTTTTTTTAGGTATGTAAATGTATTAGTTCATATCAGAATATATCAATTAGGTATGAAAATGTATTAGTTAGGTACGTAAATGTATTAGTTGGTATGAAATTGTATTAGTAATTGTAAATTTACAATAAAGTTTGAACTTTTATAATAAAGAGATTTAAATAATAGGAAGGTATTTAAATGTATTATTAAGGTACGGAAAAGTCATATTTAGATAATAATATTAACCCTCTTCTGACAATTATTAAAATATAAATATTTACTTATTATATTATTATGTGATACAATACACACATAACAAATAATTTAATATAAACTGAATTTTTTCAGCAGTATGAAAATTAAGAATATGGAATCTTCAAAACGATTATGTTTTGGGGATTTTTTTATTTTATTAAGAAAATCAATAAAGGAGGAAAATTTAAAATGGAGGAAAATTTCACAATTGAAAATGTTAAGTATTATGTAGAGGGGAGAGGGGATTATATAGAGCCTTATAACTTGGACATACTATTAGGATTAACTAAACTAACTAATAGCATAGAAGAGGGATATAAGTTATATATAAAAGTTATTTCAGATTATTCATTTAGCTTGGGTAATACAGTAGAGGATCTAAAGAAAGATATATTATATCGTTCTAAAGAAAATTTACCAATTAAATTTTTATATGAAAAAGACAGAAAAAAATTTATAAATACTGTCAGAGGATTTGATGGTATAGAGTTGGAGTATTACTTAAAAATGAATGGGTATAAAACTCTTAGTACGGGAATTTCAATTTGCATTTAAGAAAATTAATTTTAGGAGGGATATGAAGTGAATATATATGAAATGAATATAGGAGAAAAGATTAAAAAGTTAAGACTTGAAAAAAGAATGACTCAGCAAGAATTAGCTAATAAAGTTAATAGGTCTTTAAGAACTATACAATTATATGAGAGCTGTGAGATTGAACCAAGAAGGGAAATATTATCATCTATCTATAAAGCACTTGATAATAATACTTGTGAAAATCTTAATAATGGAGATGTTATTGATATAGCTTTAAATGATTCTCTTATAAAACAAATTGTTATTAATATGACTAATAATAATGAAATCTCAATAACTAAATTAGAAAAATGTGATTTTGAATTTATAACAAGAATGGTAAAACAATCTATTATAAATTCTATTAATTCAATAAACATCAAAAATGACTATCTTTCTAAGTAATTATTAGTTAAATTATGAAAATTAAAAAGTAGGAAAATTAAAAAGTAGGAGGAAAATATGAGTAAATATAACTTAGAATCAATGAGGAAATTAATAAATAGTAAGAATAATAATTTAGCAGAGGTAATTAGAATAATTAATATTGAAAAAGAAAATGGTGATGAAGAGGATATTACATTTATATTAGAAGAATTGGGAATAGAAAGTAGGATATGTTCTATATGCGAGAACATTATCTTGGAAGGGTACTGTATTGAAGGTGGCTATAAATATGCTTGTTCAGATGAGTGCCTAAATGAAATTATGACACGAGAAGAGTATAAGTATCTATTTGACAATGGAGAAGGAGATACTTACTATACTGAGTTTACAGAGATTGATAGGAGTGGCATACCTTATTAGAGCCAAATAATATTAATTATAAATCAGGAGGAAAATAATATGATTATTAAAAAATATCCATTATATAAATTAGATAGCACTGTATTAAGAAAATGTAGTGCTTGTACTGGAAGAGGAAGTTACTTTGATTGGAATATTAAGGAGGATAAAGACTGTCCTACTTGCAATGGATCAGGTACAGTTCAAATAAAGTTAGTTTTATGCACAAAATGTAAGGAAGTAGTTGCAGAAGATCAACTTTACTTAGTAAAGGATAGTAATGGACAACCACTTAAGAAAATATGCTTTGGATGTGTAACAACAGTTAAAAAGCAGATGAAGGAGGTAATCTAACTTGACTAAAAAATTAAAACTTAAAATTAAAAAAGATAGAAGGAGAGAAGAAAGAAAATCACTTCTCTTTAGAAAAAGACATTATAAAGAAACAATAGATTATGCCTTAGACTGTTTTTTTAAAGAGTTATATAAGTAAGTAATTGCAGTATTTTTATTTTGAATAATGTTATTAGGAATGGTTAATTGTAGGAAAATTAAAAGGATATTAAATATATTTAAAATTTATGAAAATTAATATAGGAGGAAAATGTTATGTTTACTGAATTATCAGAAAGAGATTTATTAGACATTTATGGAGGAATATTTAATGATGGGGAAAATAAAGCATATTTAGGAGAGTATTATTTAAGCTTCCTAGATGCAAAGAAATTAAGCTCATACAAATATAAGGAAGATATGAAATTAACCAATATAAGAGAAGAGTTGAAAAAAATAAAATGTGATCAATATAGTAGTAAATTACGCACATTTGAATCACCTATAAGATTAAATTTAACTAATTTAGCTATAGAACTCACTCTTCTTCCTAGCCTTAAAGATGGCGAAAATCCACCTGAAATTAGGTGGGTTATTTGGAATAAAGGACAAAAACTATCAAAATGGAAAGTATTAGAGATAGTTTTAGATGAAGTAAATTTAGACATTGAAGATAATTTAATTGAAGAATTTATGTATAACAAATTAATTAAATATGCTAAATATAAATTTTTAGAATTAGATATAAAACATAAATAATATAAGAAAATTATTTTAAAGGAAGTTATTTACTATATAATAACTTCCTTTTTCCTTCTCTCTTCCACTACTACCGATAAGAAAATTCTTTAAAAAATAGGGGTAAGTTGAGCGTATATATACGTTAGAACTAGCATCTAAAAAGCGTAGAGTATAAAAAAATCTAATTTACTCTCTAATAAAAAGAATAAATTAGATTCTATAGTAAATATAGCATTATACATTAATTTCTTTTTTATAGACCTCAAAATTACCAATTGAAAATAACTTAGATTTATTCTTTTTATTCTTATAGTTTTCTATCTCTTGATTAAATATAAGTTCATCAGCATTTTTTTCAATACATATAATTTGTGATGCATCTCTTTTACATATGGAAATAACTTTATCCTCTTCTATTACAATATAATTTTCAAGAAATTCATCAGGTTTCTGTAAGTATAAACCAAGAATAGGATACTTAATAATATTATTGTAATTCTTTATTATATAATTAAGACAATCAATACACATCAGCATACCTCTCTATCTTTATAAAAATATTTTTTTATATAATTTAAAGGATAAACTACTTTCTTTATTCCATTAACATATAAGGTATAGCTTGTATAGCCATTTCTAATTACTGGAGATAAAAATATTCTGCTTTTAGCATTATAACATCTACACATATTAGTTAAATAATAGTTGCTATTTTCATACCTTATCCCAATTTCATTATCATTAAGAGGTAAATGCTTGTCCACTAAATTAAATTCATTAAATAGTAGTTTATTAACACTAATTGTATGCCTTTTACCATTTTTATATAGTCTAACAAATAAAGTATTTTTAAATTCTATAGGTTTTATAACAACTCCACTTGAATTATATACCTTACCAGAGTTTGAAATTTTATAATTTTCATATCCAGGGATATTCTTTAACATATTGTATCTTACCTCCACTAAATTAATATAGAAATATATATGCTCATTTACTTATTAATATACATATGCTTTTAAGCTATAATTAATTCATAATTAAATATATTACTTGTCAATATTAATAAAATATAATACAATAAGTGTATATAAATTATATATTAACAACTGATTTTAAATCAGCAGTATGAATATCGAAAATATGAAATCTTCAAAGCAATTAGCTTTGAGGATTTTTTTATTTTAATAAGAAAATTAAATGACTTCCTTTTTAACTTTAATAGATATATATAAAATAAATATTAATATGAGTATTAAAGTTGAATAAAAGGGAGAAAATATTTTTTTTACAAAATATTGTAATATTTATTTATATAAATTATAATTAAATAAGAGATAATATTTAATTTAAATACAGTATAGTAACAGAGTTTATTCACATAATTTATATTAAGTAAAATTATTTATTATCTAAAAAGAATATATCTGTTATTTAATAAGTTAAAAAATTTAAATTATTTATTTAGGAGGAAAATTATGAATAAAAAAATTATCTCAAAAATCTTAGGATTAAGCTTAATAGGAACGCTAACATTTACATCTCTTCCAAGTCCTGTTATAGTACAAGCTCTGACGACTAATAATTCAGTTATAAGTAGTGGTCAAAACTCTACCAGTAATAATGCAGTAAGTATTTTAGAAGGTATTGAGAAGAATGGAACGAAAATAAGTGAAAATGAGTTTAAAATTGAAGAAGAAAATTATAATGCAATAATCAATAGTGAAACTGGAGATATAACACATAACTATTATGATGAGAATGGCATTTTAGTTGACAGCTATAGTACAAATTTTTATGAAAATTTAAAAAATATATCTCAGGTGTCGAGTATATCTAATCAAAGCATAAAACCTATTTCTTCCATAGGTGTTACAGAACCGATCTATTCTATACAAAGCACACTAATTACTAATTCTACAGCATATAAATTAGATAGTCTACATTATACAGTATCTCAATATTCAAGTGGACAAAAACTATATGCACAAAGTTCTAATAATGCAGTAAAAAACTACTATCTGAGCGGAAAATACACATCAAACAGTACTGTTATGGCCTTTATTAATGCTGTAGACAACACTGCATCAAAAGCAAGGCTATTAGTAAATGTATCAGGTTCAGCAGTAGCGATAGGTTTAATAGGTATTTTGGGGATAACTGGAAAAGTAACAGCAGCTGCAGTAACTGCTGCACTTAAAGCATTAGGATATGTAACACTTGTTGGGGGTGCAGCATCAATGTCAGTACTTTATAACAATTACGCGGATGCTAGAATTGCAGCTGACCACAAATTTAATGCTTTATAAGAGTATTATTAAGTAATAAAAAGAAGAAAGGGAATTTTAAATGAATAAAATTGAATATAAATTTGTGAAATTACCATATGTATCAATTAAAGGTTCTCTTTTTAATAAAGGAAAAGATACAAATGATTTAAGAATTCCTAAATTAGAAAAAGAGTTTAATGAGCTTGGACAAGAAGGTTGGACAATAGTAGAAATATATTGGTTGGAAGGTTTAGCTTTATTTAAAAGAGAAAATAAAAATAAATCTTAATTCATTTAAAAATGTTCAAAAGGAAGTATTAATTTTAGTACTTCCTTTTTTATTACTCTTCCACTACTGCTGATAGAAATTTGTATTAAAAACCAATAAAATTATTATAGAAATATATATGTTTATTTCTTTGATATTATACATATGCTTTATCACTTCAATAAATTCATAATTAAATATATTACTTGTCAATATTAATAAAATATAATACAATAAGTGTATATAAATTATATATTAACAACTGATTTTAAATCAGCAGTATGAAT
>Ga0129315_1000321_pt1 | contig 46120 bp, 48 predicted proteins | sample Cm827metagenome_FD_94432 | JGI IMG/M metagenome (GOLD analysis project Ga0129315, IMG submission 94432) | Eastern black-and-white colobus group fecal microbial communities from Wisconsin, USA - Cm827 metagenome | ecosystem: Host-associated > Mammals > Digestive system > Large intestine > Fecal... | reverse complement strand
GGCTTCGCCCACGTCTATGAGACGTGCTCTTGACAGAAATTTACAAATTTTTTAAAAATCAAGTAGGCAAATTTAGATGTTTTATATATAAGAAAAAAGTCCGTGTTTTTGGGTGCACCTCATTTAAAAATTTTTCCTCGTGCTTTTGCACTCCTATCACATACCTTTAATTCTAAGGTCTAAATTTTTCTTGTCAATTTTATATTCTGTATATTCTTTTAAAAGTTCGTAAATTGTTGATGCAAGAGGTATGAAAGCCCACATTCCAACTACTCCAAAAAGTGATCCACCAACTGTTATTGCTATAAGTGTCCATAATGATGGAAGTCCAACTTCTCCTCCAACAAGTTTTGGATATACTAAGTTTGATTCAAGTTGTTGTAATACTATTATTAGAACTACAAATCCAATGGCCTTTGCTGGTTCTTCTATAACTATCATTACAAAACCCATTGCTCCACCTATAAATGGTCCGATTATTGGAATTAAATCTGTAACACCAACTATTACGCCAAGAGTTGCTGCATTTGGCATTTGAAAAACAAAGCATGCTATTGCTGTTGCAATTCCCATAAATGTTGATACAGTTATTTGTCCTCTAATAAATCCAAAGAAATTGTCGTGAAGCAAATGTGCAACATGAAGTATTTTATTAGCTACTTTTATTTCAAAGAATGAATAGAAAATTCTTGTAAATTGATAGCCCAACCTTTCTTTTTCAGACAATATATAAATTGAAGTTATTAGTCCTAAGAAAAATGTTACAACTCCTCCAATTATATTTGATGCTGTTGCTAATGCTGTTGAAAAGATTGCAGAATTTTCATCAGATTTAATAAATGATTCCACTCTTCTAAATATATTGTTCCAGCTCAATGTATCAAATTGTTTTTGCAACTCATCTGAATACTCATTTAAATATGGAATCTCACGAGTCTTGTCAATTGCCATTTGTAAGAAGCTTGGAAGTGAATCACGAAGTCCGTAAAAGGAGCTCACTAGTTGTGGCAAGATTATTGCAATTATAAGCCAAAAAGCAAGTATTATAAGTATAAATGAAATAAATATGGAAAGTGGTCTTTTATATTTTTGAAATTTTTCATTTTGAATCTTGTCAAAAAATTTATCTTCTATAAAGTTTAGAGGTATTTTCATAATAAATGCAATAACTGCACCTAGTATAAAGGGAATTAATATGCCAAACACTGTACCTATATAATTATAAATAGTTCCACTATTAGAAAATAAATAGGCTACAAATAATAATGCAAGCACCATTAAAAATCCTTTTTTGTAAACTTCATTCTTAAAGGAAACTTTTCCTGTTTTAATTTCCTTATTTATATTTTTTTCTTCCATATGTTACCTCACTCTCTATTAAGCATTTTATTAATTAAGTCAAAATAATTATCTGCCATATTTTTTTGCATTTCTAAACTTTCTCTTAAAAATGAATTAGATATTTTATAAGATAAATCTGCTTGTCTTTTAAGTAAGTTTCTATACATTTCTTGAAGTTCTAAAAACTCTTCATAAAAGTCCTTTTTCTCTCTTTCTAATGGAAGATTATTTTTCTTCCTATTATTTTTAGATTCTGCCTTTGGACCTACTTCAAAAATTATTTCAAAATCCTTTGATTCGCTATCATCTTTTTCTGTGTAGTTAATATCTAAGCTATCTTCTGCCTTTTTATTAGTAAAATCAATTTTTACATTTGACCTTGGCATTAAATATCTATTCTGATTTATGGCAAGTCCTCTTTCCTCTGGCTCTATAAAGGAAATCTTACCACTGTTTGAATTTTCCTTTTCATTATTTATTAATGTTTTGTCTATTTTATACTCTTTAAAAATTTCTTTTGCCTTTTTTAAAAGCTCTTCTTCGCTAAGCTTATTAAAATTAATATCTTCTTTATTTTCAATAAATTTAACTTGAGCTGCTATTCTATCATCAAATACTTGAAGTTTATCTAAGACTAATCCTATTGCAATGCCTTCATTTGAATACATATATACAAAATCATTTTTATTTAATTTTTTAATTAGATCTAAAAGTGAAATTTGTGAATTTTTATCTAATTCTTCTAATTTTTTGGACTTGTTTTCACTTAAAACATAAATCTCATTAGTTTTTAAAAACTTGTTATACAAATTTTCATCATTTATAGAAATTTTATAAACTCTTTCTTTCACTTTATCCTCCTTCTAAAATCCCCTTAATACATCAGGTCTAAAGCTTTTCTTCTTTAAAGTCTTATCGATTGCTTCTATGAGATCTTCTCTATCTTCATTTAATGTACCTGCAAGTAGGAGATAATTAGATGCGTGATTTGATCTAAATACTGTTCCTTCAGAGTCTACGTGTTCTAAAAATATTTTCATTTCTTCTAGAATTTCTTCGGCATCGGGCATTATAAATTTACCTGAAACATAATCCTCATATAGCGGTGTATTTTTATAGATCCTCATTGTCAAATAACCTAAGAAGTCAGGCTTTGTTTCTGATACAAGTTTTGCTGTGCCAATTGCATTTTCTCTCATGCCATCTACTCCGCCAAGTCCTGCAATTATTGTAACAGATGTTTTAAATCCAGCTTTTTTTGCCTTATCCATTGCTGTTACATATTCTTCAAAAGTTATATTTTTATTAATTTTTACAAGTAAATCAGGATCTCCTGTTTCAAAGCCAATGTATAACATTTCAAGTCCATTTTCACGAAGTTCTTTTAACTCTTCAAGTGATTTTCTATTAATATCTTGAGCCGTTGCATAAGATGAAACTCTCTCTACGTGAGGATAATACTCTTTAATTGTTTTTAAAATTTCAACTAAATCCTCTGTTTTAAGTACTAGAGCATCTCCATCAGCTAGGAAAATCCTTTTGAAATAATCTCCATAAGAAGACATCTCAACTAAATCTTTTTTAATATCCTCAAGTTTTCTTATTCTAAAATCATCTTCTCTATACATATAGCAGAAGGTACACTTGTTGTGTGAACATCCCACTGTCGCTTGAATTATTAAGCTTCTAGCTTCACTAGGTGGCCTAAATACATTTCCATAATATTGCATAATATCCCTTTCTTCTTTTATTCTATATTTTATCTTTTATTTATTTTTGCCATGTTTTTTTAATAAATCGTCTTTAAGTGACCAGAGTTTTTCAGATAAGTCCACTATATACTCATTTGGATTATCAAGTCTCTTTGTTTCTTCCCAAAGTGTGTCAAGTTCTCTTTTAGTATTTTCTCTAATCTCTTCTAAAGTTGGAAGATCATATACGAGTTTTCCCTTTTCATAAATTGGCACTAGAACTTTTCTAATTTCATAATTATTTATAGTTTTTCTCTTCCAAGTATAAATTGGATGGAAAATTTCATAATTGTCTTCTGGAATTTCTTCATCTCTAAGTGCTATGACATCGGCAATTGCCTTGCCTGTTTTTTTATCATAAAATCTGTAGAGTTCTTTAAATCCTGGTGTAGTAATTTTTGCTACATTTTCAGAAATTTTAATTTTTGGTATAATCTCTCCATTTTCATCTACATTTGCAACGAGTTTATAAACTCCACCAAATACTGGAGATGATTTAGAAGTAATAAGTCTTTCACCTACGCCAAAGGAATCAATCTTTGCTCCTTGATGAAGTATTGTCCTAATTGTAAATTCATCAAGTGAATTTGAGGCCATAATTTGTGCATCGGGATAACCCGCATCATCTAGCATCTTTCTAGCTTTATTTGAAATATAAGTTATATCGCCAGAGTCAATTCTAATTCCCTTAGGTCTAAAACCTCTTGGCACAACTTCCTCATCAAATACCTTAATTGCATTTGGAATTCCTTCTTTTAATGTATCATAAGTGTCTACTAATAATAAGCAGTTGTCTGGGTAGACTCTTGCAAAGGCTCTAAAGGCTTCTATTTCTGTATCAAACATTTGAACCCAAGAATGTGCCATTGTGCCAAGTGCTGGCACTCCAAACATTTTATCTGCAAGTGTATTGGCAGTTCCTGCACATCCTCCTATATAAGATGCCCTTGCTCCTAAGTTTGCACCAGAATATCCTTGGGCCCTTCTTGATCCAAATTCTACAACTGGTCGTCCATCAGCTTGTCTTACAATTCTAGTCGCCTTTGTGGCAATCATTGACTGATGATTTATTGTAAGAAGAATCATAGTTTCAAGCATTTGTGCTTGAATGGCAGGTCCTCTAACTATAATTAATGGTTCTCCAGGAAAAGCAAGAGTACCTTCTTCCATGGCCCACACATCACATTCAAAATTAAAATTTCTTAAGTAGCTTAGAAAATCTTCATTAAAAATGTTTTTTTCTCTTAAAAATTCAATATCCTCTTCTGAGAAATGAAGATTTTCCATATATTCAATTAATTGTTCAAGCCCTGCTACAACTGTGTACTCACCATTGTCAGGTACTTGTCTAAAAAACATATCAAATATAACAATTTTATCCTTCATATTGGACTCGAAAAATCCATTTGCCATAGTAAGTTCATAAAAATCCACAAGCAATGTGAAATTTTTTACTACATTATAATTTACCATTTATATCCCCGATTTCTTTATACTTTACACCAAATTATATCATATAGGCCTTTAAATTAATATTCTACTAGTTTTATACCCAAAATTTTACTTATTATTTTTCCTGTAATTTTTAAAAAGAATTTTAACTATGCTATAATAATCATTAGATTGGTAAAGGTGAATATGAATAATTCAGAAGAAAAAATAAAAAGCATTGTAGATATTGAAAGATCAATTATTAAAACTTATAGACGAGATATCTACAAAAAATTTGTTAAAGCAGTAAATAAATATGAGTTAGTAAAAGCAGGAGATAAAATTGCAGTTGCTATTTCAGGGGGTAAAGATTCTCTAACTCTTGCTAAATTAATGCAAGAACTTAAAAGGCACAATAAAGTTCCTTTTGATCTTGAATTTATAGCAATGGATCCTGGATATCTTCCAGAAAATAGAAAAAGACTTGAATTCAACTGCGAAAAACTTGGCATACCTGTAAAAGTTCATGAATCTGATGTATTTGAAGTTGCTAATAAAATGTCCAAGGGCGGAAGTCCATGCTATATGTGTGCAAGAATGCGAAGAGGAAATTTATACAATAGGGCCAAAGAACTTGGATGTAATAAACTTGCACTAGGTCATCATTTTAACGATGTTATTGAAACTGTTCTTCTAAATATAATTTTTGCTGGTGATTTTAAGACAATGATGCCAAAACTTCATTCACAAAACTTTGAAGGTCTTGAACTTATAAGACCAATGTATCTTGTTGAAGAAGAGGCTATAATTAGATTTATGAAGTCAACTGGACTATCTGCACTAGATTGTGCATGTACAGTTACAGAAAAAAGATCGGGCAATAAGAGATTTTTTATAAAAGATTTAATTGAAGAACTAAAAAAAGAAAATAAAAATGTGGATATTAACATACTGCGAGCTACAGAAAATGTAAATATGGAACAAATCTTAGGCTTTAAATCTAAGGGAGAAAAACATAGTTTTATAGAATTTTACTAGGAGGTAGATATGACAGAACTTAAGATGATTTCTTGGAATGTAAATGGGCTAAGGGCAGCTGTAAGAAAGGGATTTATGGATTATTTTAATTCCCTTGATGCAGATTTATTTGCACTTCAAGAAATCAAACTTCAAGAGGGACAAATTGAAATGGATCTTGCAGGATATTATGAGTTTTATAATTATGCTGAAAAAAAGGGATACTCAGGAACTGCAGTTTTTTCAAAAAAAGAACCTCTAAGTGTTTCTTATGGTATTGGAATTGAAGAACATGACAATGAAGGTAGGGTTATAACTTTAGAATTTGAAGACTTTTACTTTGTAACAGTCTATACACCAAACTCTAAGAGAAAACTTGAAAGACTTTCTTACAGACAAGTGTGGGAAGATGATTTTAGAGAGTATTTAAATGGACTTAAATCTAAAAAAGAAGTTATAGTTTGTGGCGATCTAAATGTTGCACACAAAGAGATTGACCTTGCAAACCCGTCAACTAATAGAAAAAGCGCTGGGTTTACTGATGAAGAAAGAGAAAAATTTACAACTCTTTTAGATAATGGTTACATTGATACTTTTAGATACTTCTATCCTGATTTAGAAGACGAATATTCATGGTGGAGTTATTTCGCAAAGTCAAGAGAGAGAAATATAGGCTGGAGAATTGACTATTTTGTAGTAAGCGAAGGCCTTAAAGACAACTTAGTTGATGCAAAAATACATCAAGAAATTATGGGCTCAGATCACTGTCCAGTTGAGCTAAAAATAAAATTTTAAAATAATTAGGAGGATATAATGGAAAACTTATTGTCAGTGCCAATTAAAAATGACATTTATTATATAGGAACAAACGACAGAGAAACTCCCCTTTTCGAAGGAATGTGGCCACTACCAAATGGAGTCTGCTATAACTCCTATCTAATAAAAGGCGAAAAAAATATCATCGTAGATTTAGTTAGAGCAAATACTACAACAGATTATGTAAATAAAATTAAAGAAATCATTGGAGACGAAAAAATTGATTACATCATCATAAATCACATGGAACCTGATCATTCATCTTCAATAGGTGTAATACTAGAAATCTATCCAGATGCAAAACTTATTACTAATAAAAAGGCCGTTCTTCTTTTAGATGCTTACTATGAAGTAGAAGATAATATAATTGAAGTAAAAGAAGGAGAAACCTTAAAGCTTGGAGATAGAGAATTCACATTCTATATGACTCCAATGGTACACTGGCCTGAATCCATGGTAACATATGAAGAAAAGACAAAGACACTTTTCTCTCAAGATATCTTTGGTGGATTTGGAACACTTGATGGTGCAATATTTGACGATCAAGTAGAATATAATAGTCATTATCTTGAAGAAACAACAAGATATTTTATAAATATAGTTGGCAAATATGCAAATCAAGCATTAAAGGCACTTACAAAACTTTCTGACCTTGATATAGAATTAATTTGCCCAGTACACGGACCCGTTTGGAGAGATAATCCTTCAAAAATTATAGACATCTACACATCACTTGCAAAGCAAGAAACAATTGATGGTTGTGTAATAATTTACGGATCAATGTATGGCAACACAAAAGTGATGGCAGAAGCAGTAGCAAGAGGATTAGCTGAAGGTGGACTAGGAAATATTAAACTTAGAGACATAACTAAGACATCATTCTCTTATCTATTATCTGACATTTGGAGATACAAGGGAATTATCCTAGGATCATGTTCTTACGACAATAATTTATTCCCACCAATGGATTATCTGTTAACTGAAATTTCTCACCAAAGAATGAAAAATAATTACTGGGGAATTTTTGGTTCCTATTCATGGAGTGGCGGAGCACTTAAAAATCTTAAGAAATATATGGAAGATGGCAAGTACGACGTACTAGATACACAACTTGAAATTAAAGGTGCTGCAACTAAAGAAGAATTAGAAGAACTAATCGAATTCGGTAAGGAAATGGCTGCTAAAATTTTAAATAAATAAGAGTAATAAGAAAAACTATGAAAAAGTATATCAAAGTAGCTTTAGTTGTAATTCTTACAATATTTTTATTTGCTTGTGGAAATAAAAAACAAATAACATTGCCAAATCCTGATGACATTGTAGAAATCAAAATTATGAAAAATAATTCTGAAGATGTTAAAAAAATTAGGGATAAAGAAGATATTTCTAATATTATTAGTAAAATTAGTGAAAATGTCCATATTACTAGTAAAGAAAGTATAAATGATCAGCCTACAAATGTAGATGAATATTTAATTATTGAATTTTATCATAAAAATGCAGAGGACTCTAAAAGCATAGCTTATATGTATAAAGATAAAGGCAAAACTTATGTTGAACAACCTTACGAAGGAATATGGAAGTTAAATCAAAAAATATATGAGAATATAACTCATAAATTTATTAATTAATTCTAATAAAAAATAAATAATTAGTATATTAAGTTTAACCAAGACGATAGAAGTTAAAATCTATCGTCTTTTTTTATAACTTAAATTTTTAACTAATAGTTACACTTAATCCTTGTCAATGTGGATATCATAAATCAAAAAGCAGACAATTTTTACAATTGTCTGCTCTTTTTTATTATAAAATTTATGTGTGGGTCAGTCCACAAGTGACAGTCCCAAATATATATTCACTGTGAAGATCAATAATCTCGTGACTCGTCACTCGATTATTTTTTGTGTCCGACTCCTTCACAAATGCTTCCTACTCGGTCGAATTTGTTTCAGTCGCTGGATAAGGTTCTTCATCAGTTCATATTTCGCTTCGCTCATATTCACTGTGAAGATCAATAATCTCGTGGCTTGCCACTCGATTATTTACCATTAACTTCTCCGCCTTCTACTACTAAGCTATCTGCATCTACTTCTTCTCCATACACTGGTTTTAATGTTTTTTCAAATCCTTCGTGGAAGAAGTTTTCTTCTCCAAGTGCTTTTATTTCATCGTTAATCCAATTTAATAATGTGTCATTTCCCTTTGATACTGCTGGTGCTATTGTATCTACATCTCCAAGGCTCTCTATCCCCACAGTAAATCCTGGGTTTTGTATGGCCCATGCAAGTACTTCTGTATTGTCTGTTGAAAATGCATCTCCTCTTCCATCTAGTAGTGCATTGTAAGCTTCTGTATATTGATCGTATTTTTGAAGTTTTACTTCTGGGTGATTCTTTGTAAAGTAAATGTCTGCTGTTGTTCCCTTAGCTACGATTAATGTCTTTCCATTTAATTCTTCTACATCTTTTATAAGGGCATTATCTGGTGATACCACTCCTAGAGAAACTTTCATATATGGAAGTGCAAAATCCACTACTTCCTTTCTTTCATCAGTTACTGTAAAGTTTGCAAGGATTAAATCTACTTTTCCAGTCTCTAAGAATTTTGCTCTATTTGCAGCTTCTGTTGACACATATTCAACATCTACTCCCAAGTCTTTTGCAAGTCTATTTCCTAGCCAAATATCATATCCTTGGTATTCTCCGTTTTCGTCAACATATCCAAATGGGTTCTTGTCTGAAAATACTCCAACTTTTATTTTTCCACTTTCTTTTATTTCATCTAGTGTTCTATAAACTTTATTTCCTTCTGCACTTGCAGTTTCTCCTTGTTTATTATTTGATCCACATGCTGTTAAAAGTCCTACTAATAATGTTATTGCTACTAAAAATTTAATCTTTTTCATCTTTTTCCTCCTATTACTTTTTCTCAAATGTAAATGTGTTTAAAAATTCTTTTGCTCTCTCTGTCTTAGGATTTGTGAAGAACTCTTCTGGTTCTCCTTCTTCTACTATATGGCCTCCTTCCATAAATATAACTCTATCTGCTACAGCTCTTGCAAAGTTCATTTCATGAGTTACTATAATCATTGTGGATCCTCCCTTTGCAAGTTCAAGCATTACATCTAGCACTTCTCTTACCATTTCTGGATCAAGAGCTGCAGTTACTTCGTCAAATAGCATTATTTCAGGCTCCATTATTAGACTTCTCACAATGGCAACTCTCTGCTTTTGTCCTCCAGATAATTCCTTTGGATAGGAGTCTATTTTATCGAGAAGTCCGACTCTATCGAGTAAAGTCTTTGCTATTTCAACTACTTCTTTTTTGTCTCTTCCCTGCACTTTTGTAGGTCCAAGGATTATATTTTCCAAAATCGTCATATGTGGGAAAAGTTCATAATTTTGAAAAACCATTCCTATTCTCTGACGAATTTTTGACCAATTTGTTTTTTCATCATTTATTTTCTTGCCATCTAATAAGATTTCTCCTGACTGAATTTTTTCAAGTCCATTGATACATCTTAAAAGAGTGCTCTTTCCACAACCTGATGGTCCTATTATTACAAGAACTTCAGATTTATTTATATCTATTGATATATCATCAAGCACTGGCCCATTGCCATAATCCTTTAGTAAATTTTTTATCTCTAAAATTTTATAATTTTCCATTAATTACTCCACCTTTTCTCTAACACCTTTGCAAACTTAGAAATTGGAAAACAAATTAAAAAGTATATTACAAAAATCGTAAGATATATTGCAAGGGCCGCATCTGGCACTTCATATCTATTTGCTTCTATTATTTGTTGTGCAACTTTTAAAACTTCTTCAACACCTATTAATACAACAAGTGTAGTTGTCTTTATCATTCTCGTCATAAGATTAATTGCAAGGGGTATAAGCCTTCTCATAGCTTGAGGTATGACAATGTATCTATAAACATCAAAGTCACTAAGTCCAATTGCCATTGCAGATTCATATTGATGCTTTGGTATAGAATTTAAAGTTCCTCTTACTAAGTCTCCCATTTCTGCAGTTCCCCAAAATGTAAAGACAATTATTGCAGAAGTTTTTCCTGATAAATTTAGTCCAAAGGAAGTTGTAAATCCAAAGAATACAATAAATAAAAGCACAAGTTGAGGCATTATTCTCACAAATTCAAGATAGAATTTAGTTATAAATCTTACAAATTTATTTTCACTTCTCATTACTATTCCAAGGATTACACCTAGGATAATACTCAGTATCACAGAAATTATTGAGATGCTAATTGTCACCCACAAACCTTCTAGAAGTCTTTCAAAATTATTGCCCATTGTTAGGACTCTAAATGGGAAGTCACGCATGTGAAATCCTCCTTTCTATTGCTCCACCTATTATTGATATTGGAAGCAATATAATTAGATAAGAAATTACAAGCATTAAAAGTGCCTCGTCAGTTTTGTAATAAATTCCAATTATGTCCTTTGCAAGATACATCAAATCTGCAATTGCAACAACTGAGAACACACTTGTCTCTTTTATTAGAAATATTATATTAGCAAGTATTCCTGAAAAAGAAACTGCAACTGCCTGTGGAAGTACAATATATCTCATTACCTCTAAATCTTTTAAGCCTAAACTTTGTGCAGATTCTATTTGTGATTTACCTATTGATTCAAGCCCTGCTCTAAAACTCTCTGCCATATATGATCCACCTAAAAAAGTTAGACCAAAGATAGCACATGCTGATGAACTGAGGACAATTCCAAGTTTTGGAAGTCCAAAGTAAAGTAAAAATAATTGCACTAACAGCGGAGTATTTCTTGATAATTCAATATAAATTGAAGAAATCTCTTTTAAAATAGGAATATTATAGTAAACTACAAGTGCCACAATTATGCCTAAAATTATTGATAAAAGAATTCCCAAAAATCCATATCCCATTGTTAGAACTCCTGCTTCTACATATTCTGGAATATGTTCTATCATAAAATTAAAATCCATATAACCACCTTTCACTAAAAAATTGCAATAAAAAAGGGAGGCAAGCCTCCCAAAAAAATTCATTACAATTAACTCAAGAGCACATGCTAAAATTTTGTATGCAAATAAGTGACATTTCCATGTCACAACAAGTACACATTGAGTTGTTTGCATAATTAAAATTTCTCATGTCATTACTCTCCTAAAATAAATTAAAATGATTATAACACCATCAAAAAAATGTGTCAATATAATTTTAAAAAAAGTTAATATATTGATCTTGTAATTTCTACTACAATTCATATTATTTAATAAAATATTTCGTGAAAATATTAGTGTTTTTCATAAATATTATCTTTAAACTTATTTATTCTCATCTGAATTTAAGCTTAATAATGCCCCATGTATTGCTGAGTTACCACCTAATCTTGGAAGTGTTATATATGAATCAATATGTGGTATTTCAAGGTAATCATTAAAATAATCTAAAAATTTATCCTTAACTTTGTCAAGTAGTCCTGGAGTGTTCATCACTCCGCCGCCTACTGTTATATTTTCAGGCCTAAACACCACTGTAAATGCCATAATTCCCTGCGCAATATAATCAGATACAAATTCCCATATTTCGTGATCAAAAGGCAGTTCATTTCCCTTTACTCCGTATCTTTTTTCTATTGAAAATCCACATGCCATTCCTTCTAGACAGTAATCATGATAAGGACAAGACCCTTTGTAGTGATCATTTTTATGTGGAATTACTTTTATATGTCCCATTTCAGGGTGACCAATTCCTTTAAGTATATCTCCCTTATAAATATATCCTCCGCCAAAACCTGTGCCAACAGTTAAGTAAAGTAGTGAATCTCTTCCAATTCCATTTCCTAAATAAAATTCGCCAAGTCCTGCATAATTTACATCAGTATTAAAAGTATACTTTAAATTAGGAAATTCTTTTTTTAAAGTTCCTAAAAAATTAAAATTGCTCCAGTGATTTTTAGGAGTGTCTTTTATATATCCATAAGTTTTGCTATTTTTATTAATATCAATTGGTCCAAAGGATGCGATGCCAATTCCATCAATCTCTTTATCTCTAAAATATTCAATTACATTTTTCATAGTTTCATTAGGAGTAATAGTCGGAAAACTTTTTGTCTCAAAAATCTTTCCATTTTCATCACCTATTCCCAATACAAACTTCGTTCCACCAGCTTCAATAGCCCCTCTCATGTTTCCCTCCAAATAATTTCTACATAACATTTTACAATAAATATATAAAAATTAAAATACAGAGATTAATTATGTAATAGCACAAAAAAAGAATGTCCAATATTTTATAATAATATTAATAGGACATTCTTAAAAATTTAATTCCATCCAATGATAACTTTTTGGTTCAATCACGTCTTTATCACCTTTTACTTTTATTCATCATTCACTTAAATTTATTTAATTAATATAACTCAAAGTTCCAACTCTAAAACTTTGTACCACTTAAATAAAAAATTAAGTTGAATTCTACTACTTTCCTTCTAACTAAAATTTAATTATTTTTGTTTACTAACTTCTAATTTATATAAAGATTGAGAAAACAATCATAAAAATCAGTATTTCAAATATAAACTTACTTTTAATTGGATGGAATTATTTAATTTTTTCAAATAATTTAGTTTAATAATTAACTAAACTATTTGTTACTATTATTATACCATGATAAAGTAATTTGTAAACACTTTTTTTAAATTTTTTTAAAAATTTTTATATTATAGTATAATATTTAAAAGGAGTGATTTTATGACAAAATTAATAGGGTATAAAAAGTGCAGCACTTGTAAGAATATTGAAAAGATGCTAAAAGAAAAAAATATTTCCTATGATTATAGAGAAATTGACAAGGACCTACTAAGTGTAGATGAACTTAAAAAAATTCGTGAATTGGCTGATATAGATATTTTTAAACTTTTTAACACAAGTGGAGTAAAATACAGAGAACTTGGTCTTAAGGATAAGAAAAATGATATGAGTGAAGAGGAAATTTATGAGCTTCTTTCAACAGATGGTATGCTTGTAAAAAGACCTATACTTTTAACAGAAGGTAAGGCCTTTGTTGGCCCACAAGTAAAGAAATACTTGGAAAATTTATAAAAGTTTAAACAAAAAACCTCGGATTTTCCGAGGTTTTTCTATGTACTTATGTACATTAAAATTTGTAAAAAAAGTAATTTATATCTGCATATATTTTATTCTCAAAAATATATTTTCATAATTATAACATCTCATATTTTCATCGTCAATATTTTTTTAACTTGAGAAAAACTCATCTATATCAAGTGCATCTTCTGCTCTTTCAAGGACAAGTACCTTATCTCCTGCCTTTATAACATCTTCTGCTTCTGGAACAAGTTCAAAATTATCTCTCTCTATGGAAATTATTATTATATGCTTTGGAAAATTTATTTCTTTAAGTTTTTTTCCAATAATTTTTGAATTATGAGCTATAGTGTATTCAAAAAGAGCATAATTACCAAGTTCCTTTTCCTTAGGTGAAAGAAGATTTTTATTCTTTAATTGTCTTTCAAATAATTTGTCATATATTGGATCTACTTTTAAAAGTTCACAAACCACATAGGAAACTATAACTACAATTGAAAGTGGAAGAAGATGCTTAAATGTAGATGTCATCTCTGATACCAAGACAATTGAAAGTATTGGGCTTCTAACAACTGATGCAAGTATTCCGCTCATTCCAAGTATTATAAAATTTACATAGTACATATTGACATCAATATAATTTTCAAGCATTAAGTAAACTAAACTTCCACATGAACCTCCAATTACAAGCACCGGTAAGAATATTCCACCTTGCACTCCTGATCCATAGCAAAGTGCAGTGTAAATTATCTTTCCAAATAATATTGCAATTAAAAAGGCTGCGCTAAATTTAGTGTTTGCCATTTCTTCTAAAAGTCCATGGCCACCGCCAGTTATTTCATAAAATGAAAATCCTACTACAATAGCAATTGCCATTAAAAATCCATATTTTAAAATTGGAGATTTAAATTTTGCAAATAAATCTTGGCTAAGAGTAATAGAAGTGTTGTAAACTGCTCCTATTACACCTGTAAATATTCCTATTAAAATGGCAATCCAAACTAAGTTTACAGGTAGTGAGTCTGGAGCAAAAAATGTAAAGGAAGTTTCTTGTCCCATTATTAAAAAGGAGACATAATTAGCTGTAATTGATGCTATAAGAGCTGGAAGAAGTACAAATTTTGAAAAGGATTTGTGAAGTTCTTCCATTGCAAATATACACCCTGCCATTGGCGCATTAAATGCAGCCGCAAGTCCTGCCGCTGCTCCAGCTGTAATCATATATTTTAATTCATCTGGTGTTCTTTTTAAAATTTTTCCAATTGACTTTGCTAGAGCACCGCCCATTTGAATTGAAGGGCCCTCTCTGCCAAGTGAAAATCCCATTAAGTTTCCAAGGCCTCCGCCAATTATTTTTGAAAAAAGTGTTGGAATTTCATTCATGTTAAACTTTCCAAGTATTTCCCCACGAATTTGTGGAATTCCACTTCCACCAGAAAGTGGTGCAATTTTAAGAAGTACATGTATAATAAATGAAATTAAAATTGCTAATACTACAAGTACAGTAAGAGATTTTAAATTAATTTCCCTGTACAAAAATCCTCTAAAAAAATCCATTTTGCTAATTATAAATCTGTATAAAACTGAAAATAAACCTGCAAATGCACCTACTATTATGGAATCAATTAGTATATTAAATATTAATTTATCCTTTCTGTTAAAAACTTCTTTCACTTACTTTCACCTGATTTCAATTCATTCCATCTCTTCTCATCTAGTTTTAATATTTCAATATAATCTTTTTCTTTTTCAATTTTATCTGCACTGCTCTTTAATAAAAAATTTATCTTTGAAAACTTCATTCCGTTAATATCACTAATAAATTTTATTGGTTTAGCTTTATTCTTATAAATTTTTGCATTGATTTTAGAATATTCATCGTGATAATATAAAATACTTTTATTTGGATCGTAGCTCATTCTAAAATGTCTATCATTTATCCTTCCCTTGACAGTATTATAAATTTCATTTTCTTCAGGTGCAATGTAAATATTTCTTCCTGGAATTTGGAGTGAAAATACATCTCCAATAACTAAATTGTACTTCATATCTTCTGAATTAAGTCTAAAAATATTGTCCTTATCTCTTGATAAATAAAAATAAATTTCTTCACTGTACTTTAAATTTTCAAGTATGCTTTCCTTTTCAATTTTCAAATTATTTAATAAAAAGAAATATAAATTATTATCTTCTAATTCATAGAAATCTGAAACTTTCTCTATTAAATTTCTCAAATCATCTGTGTTTACTCTTATTTCGTATTTATTTTCGTTAATTTCAACTACAGATGTGCTCCTTAAAATTCTATTCCATTCTTTTTTTACATATTTTTTAAGATTATTATTTTTCTCAATAACTGGTATGGGATAACTAAATAAATTCTCATTATTAATATCATATCCCAAGTCTTTTAAGGCGTTAGAATTTTCAGAAAGAGTCTTCATAGTATTGGTGTCAATGTATAAAAACTTTTCTGATATTTCAGGTCTATATAGAAACACCTCATTATTAATAATCTTCTCGCCTCTGTGTTTTAAATCCCCATTAATATCTTTAATTTCATAGACAGATTTAGATTTATTAGTTGCATTTTCTGTATTATATAAAAGCAAATGTCTCTTATTGCCCTTTTTTATTTCTGCATTAAAGGTGTAGTCGCCGTTTTCCTTTATTTTAAATAGCATTTCTTTAAGTCCTATGCCATAAAAGTAATCATCGGCAAAATCTAGCACTCTGTCGTCAATTGTATATAAAATATTTGCCACAATTTTTTTAGGATATCTGTTAAAACTATAAATTGCAAAAACTCCTACAACTACAAAAATTATGACAATAAATAAATTTCTTCTCTTCATAATATCACTACTTTTATCTTAATAATTATAGTTTACAATAATAACTGCAATAATTGCAATTGATATGTGAATTTGATTTATTTAATTGACAGAAATTTTACAATTTTAATTTATTATATTAATATCATATTAATAGGTGATATTATGGGAAAAAATTTTAAACAATCTATAGCTCTATTATTAGTTCTAATGATAATTCACAATATATATCTTTATAATAAATATGGATTTTTTATTGTAGAAGAATTTTTAATGGATTTATTCTTCTTAGCTGTGTTTATTATATTTTCAATAATTTTTGGTAATCATAAAAAGTAAAAAAAGAGTGGAATATTCCACTCTAATTTTATACTGCATTTTTCTTCCAATTTCCAAATTGGAAATATACTACCATTATTAAAAAACTTAGTAAATAACTTACTGGATAAACTATACTTATAACTCTAATTGAATTAAATATTGGCATTGCTATATAAACTGCTATTAGTCTAAATATACAAATTGAGAAAAGGGAAATAAGCATTGGTCCCATTGCATTTCCACTACCTCTTATAAATCCAGAAAGTGTTTCTGATAGTCCAAAGGACCATATTCCAAGACTTATAATTCTCAAAAAGTCTGCCCCATATTCTACAACTTCAGGGTCTGAATTAAATATTGCAATTAATGGATTAGCAAAGACTATGGCTATTACAGATAATACTGCGGATATCGCAAGTACAATTGTCATTGAGACTTTCACGCCTTCTTTTAGTCTGTCAAACTTTCTTGCTCCAAAGTTTTGTCCAGAGAAAGTTGTTGCCGCAAGTGCTATCGCTTGAAGTGACATAAATAAAAATCCATCTATTCTACCTTCAGCAGCTATACCGGCTATGGCAGCTGATCCAAAGGAGTTAATCTTTGCTTGAAAAACTACATTTGTAAATGATAAAAGTGATGTTTGAATGCCAGTTGGCACACCTATTTCAAATATCTTTTTCATTTCTTCTTTATGTGGTTTTATTTCTTCACGTCTTAATTTATATGAATCATCTGTCTTTAAAAGTGAATATGTCACAAGTACTGCTGATGCAACTTGTGATGCAAGTGTTGCAATCCCTGCACCTGCAACTGACATATCTAATAGTCCTACAAGTAATAAGTCAAGTACAATATTTACAACTGCAGAAACACATAAAAAGTTAAATGGTCTTTTTGAATCTCCAGTTGCCCTAAGAATTGATGCACCCATGTTATAGATTAATATAGGAACTGTTCCCAAGAAAAATATTCTCATATAAGTTATTGCATCATCCATTATTTCTGGCGGCGTGTCAAGCACCCTTAGGAAAAATGGAGTGGTAATTATACCAAATAAAGTTATAAGAAGTCCTGATGCAAGTCCTAAGAAATAGGCACATCCAACGGATTTTCGAAGTTCGGCTCTATTATTTGATCCATAGTAAAGGGAAATAATAACAGATGCTCCAGTTGTAAGCCCTAGGAATAATCCTATTAGTAAATTAGATAAGGGTCCTGTGGCACCAACTGCTGCCATTGGATTTTTCCCTGCAAATTGACCTACTATCATAAGGTCGGCAGTATTATAAAGTTGTTGCAAAAAATTTGTAAGTAGAAGTGGTATAGCAAATCTTATTAGACCATCTACAATTGATCCTTCAGTTAGATTTATATTTCTACTTATTTTTTTACTCATCTTTATACCTCACTATTCCAATATAAACTTTCACAAGTTTTCCTACATTTATATTTAAAGTTTCTCCCAGTTTAATTTCAGAAATTGCATAAGTTTCATTTGCAACTACAGAGTTTTTATATTCATCTCCTGTATCTGCGTCAATGCCCGTTGGTATGTCAACTGATACAATGAAATTCCCATGCTTATTTATTATGTCAACTACATCTAGATATACTCCTTCTAAATTTCTGTTAAGTCCTATTCCAAAAATAGCATCCACACAAACTTCATTTACTTCAAGGGATTCTATTAACTCATCATAATTATTTTCTTCTATAAAATAAATATCTTCTGATAATTTTTCTAAAATTTCTAAATTTATAGAAAATTCAGGTGTTTTGTTTTCTCCAAGGATGAAGACTTCAACAAAATGACCAGTTAGTATTAAATGTCTTGCAATTACAAGACCATCTCCACCATTATTTCCTGTGCCGCAAATAATTGTGTACGAATTACTGTCTTTTATTTCATTGAAAATTCCCATACCTGCATTTTCCATTAAGACTAATGGATCTATTTTATATTCTTCGATAGTTCTTTTTTCTAAAGCTTTCATTTTTTCTTTTGAAATAGCCATAACTACCTCCATTATATGTTAATTTAATTATTATCTACATTCCTATAATAGTACAAAATTCAAAAAGTAACAATGATAATCTATTGTTCTATTTTTCTAAATAATCTATAATATACTAAGAGTTTAGGGGGATTATATGATTTTCAATTCATTGGAGTATTTGATATTTTTGCCAATTGTAGTGATTATATACAATATACTTAATAAAAATTTAAAAAATGTGTTTTTACTTCTTGCAAGTCTTACATTTTATAGTTTTTGGAATGTCAAATACACTTTTTTAATGATACTCTCTATTTTCATTACATATATTACAGGTATAATTATTGAAAAAAATAGAGGCAATACATTTAAGATGAAATTGTCTGTATTTTTTTGTTTTGCAATAAATTTAGGCATTTTATTTTTATTTAAGTATTTCAATTTCTTAATTGATATAATAAATAATTTTTATTCAGGCGATTTTAATATTGCTCTTAATTTTTTACTTCCCGTTGGAATTTCCTTTTACACTTTTCAAGCTTTAGGATATACAATTGACGTCTACAGAGAAGATTTGCATGCAGAAGAAAATTTTATTGATTATGCACTATTTGTATCCTTCTTTCCTCAACTTGTCGCTGGACCAATTGAAAGAAGTACAAACTTGCTTTCTCAGTTAAAAAATCCACGAGAGTTTAAATATGAAAATCTAACTAAGGGACTTGTTTTATTTTTCTATGGAATGTTTTTAAAATTAATTATTGCAGATAGAGCAGCAATTTTAGTAAACGAAGTTTTTGATAATTACAGTAATTTTTCAAAAGAAATGTTAATTATATCAGCAATACTCTTTACATTTCAAATTTACTGCGACTTTTATTCCTATTCAATTATGGCAAAGGGATCGGCAAAAATTTTAGGAATAGATTTAATGGACAACTTTAAAGAACCATTCTTGTCTAAATCTATCACAGAATTTTGGCGAAGATGGCATATATCTCTTTCCACTTGGTTTAAGGATTATCTATACATTCCACTTGGTGGAAATAGAAAGGGAAAAATTAGAAAGTTCATAAATATATTAATTGTATTTCTTACTAGTGGACTTTGGCATGGCGCTGAACTTTCCTTTGTACTTTGGGGACTAATTCACGGATTATTTAATGGTTTTGAAAGTTTCTTTTCCAAGAAAAATAAAGATAATTTCATAATAGCAACTGTTAAAAGAATTATTACCTTTACAATAGTAGTCTACGCATTTATATACTTTAGAGCAGAAAATATAGTTCACGGAAATAATTATATTTCATCAATTTTTACCAGTCCTCACACAAAAGATATACTAGAGGAATTTTCAAAAACTACATTTGGGATTTCAAATTTATATCCTCTTATAGTAGGAATTATAATTTTATTTATTTCTGATGTCATTGGATACAACAATATAAATATATTTGAAAAAATAAGTACTTTAATCCTTCCAATTAGATGGCTAATTTATCTATTATTTATATTTGGAATTTTGATTTTTGGAATATACGGTCCAGAATTTTCTGAATCAGCATTTATTTATTTCCAATTTTAGATAGGGTGATATTGTGAAAAAATTATACAAAATCATAAAATCAGTAATATTTATCTTAATAATTATTTGTGGGGTATTTTATCTAAATCAAATTTTTATGAGAAAATCATTAGAAAAACCATGGGATATGGGCAATAAAATTGGTGGATTTTATAATGAAGTTGAAGATTTTCCAATAATGTTTTTTGGAACAAGCCACGCATATTGTTCCTTTGAACCACTTGTAATATATGAAAATACTGGCAACAAATCCTATGTTTTTTCATCACAACAACAACCACTTGCCATAAGTGCAAGATATATAAAAGAAGCAATAAGGGAAAATAATCCAAAAATTATTTTTGTTGATATTCAGGCTCTCTTATTAGAACTTCAGGAAGATTACAGCGTTGTGCATTCCTATGCAGATTATATGCCTCTTTCAGTAAATAAATTAGAAATGATATTAAGAAACGTTCCAAGTGAGTTTAAAATGCAAGCACTTCTTCCCTTTGTGTCCTATCATAGCAGGTGGGATGAATTAACAGAAGAAGATTATCACATAACTTTTAGTTCTTATGAAGACTATCTAAAGGGCTATGTACTTTTAAAAAATCAAAGTGAAAATTTTAAAAATAATGTAAGTGATACAGACGAAAAACTTAAAAAATTTGATTACAAAAAATATATTTCTGAAAATATAAATTTTATAGACGAAATAATAAAAATTGCAAGAGAAAATAATCTAGAACTGTATTTTGTAAAAACTCCAATATATTATCACGACGACCCTAATACTTTGGAAAAGATAAATTTAATTTCTAACCACATAAGAGAAGCTCAGGGCACATTTATTAATTTTAATGATTATTACGATTATTTGAATTTGTCTAAAGAAGATTTTTATGATCCATCACATCTAAATGTCCATGGAGCAGAAAAGTTTAACAAATTCTTTTCAAATTTCTTAATAGAAAATAATATTGTGAGTAAAAAAGTAGCAGATGATAAGCTTTGGCTAAAGGATTTAGAAAAATACAATTTTGAAAAAAATAAAATCTAATAAAAATTAAATATATAAATATTTTAAATCAAAGTTAAAAAAGTAAAAATTATTTTTACTTATCTTTAGTCTTTTATAATATAAGCATTAACTGTATTTGATATTGTTTTTCATTATTTTTTAAAAATTAGTCTTCGTATTAAAAAGTATAACCTTTTTTCTATAATCATTGATTTTTTTTAATTTTATAAGTAGAATATAGTAAGGGGGTTTATATGACTATTAGAGATTTAGAAATATTTATTGAAGTCGTCAAAACTAAGAATATGTCAAATGCAGCCAAAAATCTTGAGATTTCACAACCTACTGTATCTCATGCAATTTCACAAATAGAAAGTGAATATGGCGTCAAATTATTTGATAGAATTTCAAAAAAGTTATACATAACTGATGTTGGTCTAAGGCTTTACGACTTTGCACTAAATATATTAGAACAATTTGAAGATACAATAATTTTCTTACAAGGATCATCCAAATCGCACAATATTAATTTGGGAGTAAGCTCTAATTTTAGCTCTGACTTCTTGCTTAGAATAATTGACGAATATGAAGAGCTTGATTCTACTGCGAGCATAAGAGTTTATGTGGATTCTAGAGATGAAATACTTAAGAAATTAAATAACGGTGTTGTCAGCCTTGCAATTCTTGAGGATGGAAGTGGCATTGAAAAAGATAATTCCGTTGCTTTCTTTGAAGATGAACTTTTAATTATTTCTTCAGATGAAGATGAATTTAAAGGCAAGGAAGTCTTAGATTCTGAAGATTTAAGAGATAAGAAATTTGTACTTGGTGATTTAGATGAATATTCTAAGAAGATATTTTTAAATTATTTGAGAGATAAAAATATTCCAATAGATCTTAAATTTATGTGTCAAAACAAGGATATGGTAATAAATATAGTTAAAAATTCTAACACTATATCTCTTGGATCAAATTCTTTTTTCAAAGGAGAGAACATTGACATGTACAAGGTAAAAGATTTAGAAATAAAGAGAACTTTTTATATAGTTTATAACAAAGAACAATTCTTAAAAAATAATCTAAAGGCATTCATTCGCTTTATAGATGAAAGGTTTAATAATCAGTAATGGAACTTGTATTTTTACAATTTTTGCAAAAATTAAGATTCCCCTTGCTTGATAGCCTAATGACATTTATAACAAAGCTTGGAAATGCAGGAATTATTTGGATAATAATTGGAGTAATATTTTTAATCACAAAAGACAATTTAAAAAAACGAACGGCGACTACAATTTTTCTAGCTCTTATATTATTTGCAATTATTGGACTAGTAATATTAAAACCAATTTTTGCAAGGCCAAGACCTTGTTGGATAGTAGATGTGAATTTATTAATTCCAAACCCTACAGATTATTCTTTCCCATCAGGACACACTGGCTCATCTTTTGCAGCCACAACTGTAATATATAATTACGATAAAAAGAAGGGTATGTGGGCAGGACTACTTGCAATATTAATTGCATTTTCCAGAATGTATCACTTTGTACACTATCCATCAGACATACTTGGAGGCTTAGTCCTTGGAATCATTTGCGGCTTAATAGCTGTTAAGATAATTCATGAAATTTATATGAGAAATAGTTTATTAAAGATTAAATAAAAAATACCCTAATTTTATTAATTGGGGTATTTTTATTATCTTTTTGTCAAAATATAATCATTTTTGTGCTATTTTTATATTAAGCTCTTCTTGAAGTGAGCCATATATTTCTTCATATTCTTCATATACATTTTTAAGCCTATTTAAATTAAAGTCGATTGCATCTTTATCTTCAAGTAAATCTAGCTGATTAAGAGGAAATCTTTCAAAATAATTTGATAAATCTATTTCTAAATCATCTCTTAAATCTTGCAGTTCCTCTTCACTAAAATCTATAACAGAAGGCTTATCTCTATTCATAAATTCAAGAAGTCCGTCAATATCATAACTGCTAAATGCCATCCTTGCCTTTTCAAATTCTGATTCGGGATAATCATTTATAACTGGACTAAAATTAAAAATAATTTCTCTAAAAATATCTTCTGCCTGTCTTTTTACTTCTTCATCTACTTCTGTAAAATGTACTAATGGAAGCTCTTTCTTATCTGAAATATTTTTTAATGATTCTTTAAATTCACTATCTATTTTTCTCTCAGCTTCTTCTATAGAATTTTTCTTTACAAGTTCTATTTTTCTTCTAAGCATTCTAATATTTAAATTTAAATCATCTACAAATTTCTCTAAGTCTCCAAAAAGCTCATTATATCTAACTTTTGTCTTTGGTATTAAATTAATTAAAGTATCTTCTTTTATATAAATTAGTTCAGAAACTAAAAATTTTAAATAAGATTTATCCATTTCATCACCTTCTCAGTCTTCTCTATTAATCTTGAAAATATTATAAGAGTAAATAGGAAGATTTGCAAATCCATTAAGTTTGTTGTAGTCAATGTATGATTTTGTCTTGTTCCACCCATCGTATACATGAAGGATCTTTATCTTCATCCTCTTGTAATAATAAATTGAATATCCAAATACGACCAAAGAGTGTTTTTTGTAAAATCCGTAGCCTAAGTTCATCATAACTGGTCTTAAATTATTTATTTCATCTTGAACATGAGAATAGAAATTCCCAAAATAAATTCCTCTGCACTTTCCACTTATTCCATGAGTTCTAAAATAAGTGTTTGCAATGTGAGAAATTAAGATTGGGATAGTGCCTATGCCATCAAAATAACCAATTCTTCTTGCAATTTTCATAACATCCCTATAAACTTCTTCTTTATCTATATCTTTAAAATAATAATTAATAATTCTCACAATGCTTGCAATGGAGCAGTTATTTGCTCCCCTTTCAAAATCCCTTTGCAAGAAATCAGGAACTTCAAGCTCTGCCCTGTCGATTAATATTGCCCCATTATAATTTTTATCTATGTAATTTTCTAAATTTGAAATTCTCTTTTTTTCCATTTTCTTCACCTGCCCTATTTATACCCAATTTGAAAAATAAAAAATATCTCTGCAAAAAGAGATATTGAGGTTGTAGACAAACCCACTATAACGCTCACCGGATTTCGCTTTCTACAAATTCTAATTCTTAACTCGCTGAAAAACGCAAACTCGCTAACGCTCAAACAATGCGTTTTTCGGGCGCTCGTTTTCGAATTGAATTTGAAGAGAAAGCTCAATATGGTTTGCTTATATAGTGGGTTTTTTACTTTATCAACAGTCTGAATATATCTGTAAAAAGAGATATTAGTTTATTTTTATTTAATTTCTGGGAGATCTTTCCAATATTTCTTAGGCATATTTGAGATTCTAAGTTTTTCATTTTTTCTCTCTTTTATGCCAATTGAATCATAAAATTCACGCCATAAGTCTGTATATTCATCGTCTAAATTTAGGCTTTTAGATTCTTCAAATTCAAAAAATTCTCCCTTTACTCCATTATAAATCACAGCTTTATTTCTCTTTACATCTGCAATTATAAATTTTTCATTTTTAAGTCTACTTTTAAAATGATAATATAAAAAACTTAAGATATCATTTTCTGGAGTAAACTTTGCAAATAATATTCCATTATTTTCGCTAAACCTTAGTAGTCCCTTGTAAGAATGTGTTTCTCTTGAGACCCTTTGACGCAAATTTTTAAATAAAATTACATCTGAATCTGCTGAACCTATATAGGAAAATCCTTTAATATATAATTTCTTAAGTGTCTTTGCTATTGCAATTTCTTTATATTTTGAGCAAGATGAAAAAACTTTTATAATATCTTTGTAAAAGGAATAGCTAAATCTTTTTATAATTGATTTTTTAACTCTCTCTGCCTTTTCATCATTAGTTTTAGTTTCGATTTTATTTTTTAAAAAATCTATTTGACTACTCTTTTCTGATATTTCATCTACATTTTCTAAAACTTTATATGCATCAAAGATTACAGTTAAAAGTCCATAGAAACTGCCATCATAAATATAAATCATTATATCCCTCAATCAAAAAATGAAAGCTGCTTTGAGCACTCTCTATCTAGCACAATACTTCTAAGTGCATCTATTGAATCAAATTTCTTTCCATAATATTTTCCTGAAACAGTTATAAAATTAATTGCTCTTTTAGTAGAAATTCTAAGCTTTTTTAAATCTTCAAAACTCAAATTAAAAGACTTCCTAGCTTCAACAATTTTTCTTGCTGACCTAGGACCGAATCCTGGAACTTTTAATAAATCATTTAAACTTGCCTTATTTATTTCTATTGGACTATTATAGTGATCAATTGCGCAGTCCATTTTTGGATCTAAATTTAAATCTAAATCTTTTTTCTTATCTGATAGCAAATCACTTGCCCTAAATCCATAAAATCTAAGTAAAAAATCTGCTTGATATAATCTGTGCTCCTTAAGAAGTGGCGTCTTCATTTTTGGTAGCTTTGAATTATCACGGACAGGTACATAGGCTGAGTAATAAACTCTTTTTAATTTATAATCATCATATAAATTTTGAGTTCGACTTAATACATCTACATCGTGGGAGATTCCATTTCCAACAATCATCTGCGAAGTTTGACCAGCTGGTAGAAAAAGTCCCGCGTGTTTATATTTCTTTTTCTCCTCTTTATTAATTTCTAAAGTATTAGCCACAACTTTCATTGGCTTTGTAATCTTAGAAATATTTTTCTCAGGCGCAAGGAGTGCAAGAGTCCTTTCTGTTGGAAGTTCAATATTAATGCTCATTCTATCTACATATTTTCCAAGTTCTTTGATTAAATAATCACTTGCTCCTGGTATTGCCTTCATGTGAATATAACCATTAAAATTTTCCCTCTCGCGCAGTCTCTTTGCTATTTCAATTAGCCTTTCCATAGTATAATCACAGGATTTAAAAATTCCAGAAGACAAAAATAGCCCCTCAATATAATTTCTTTTGTAAAAATTAATAGTGATATTTACAACTTCATCCACTGTAAATGCCGCTCTCTTAGAATCAACTGACTTAGCATTTATGCAATAACTGCAGTCATAGATACAGTGATTTGTAAGAAGAATTTTAAGAAGTGAAATACATCTTCCGTCTTCACTCCATGAATGGCAGATTCCGCCCATGCTTGCATTGCCTATTCCATTTTTATTTTTTCTATTAGAACCTGATGAAGAACAGCTAACATCATATTTGGCTGCATCAGCTAAAATTCTCATCTTTTCATTTAAATCCATATTATCACCAAATTTATTTTATCATTAAAACCTTTGTTTGTAAAACAAATATTCAGTTAGTCGATTCATAAAGAGCATAAAAAAACCCCGCCTATGCGAGGTTAATCATGTTGCAACCTTTGCAGCATTTGAGATGTACGATGAAATTCTTTCAATAGCTGTAAGAGTCTTTTCATAAAGAAGACCACTCTCAGGATTACAAATCTTTTCTCTCATTCTAATCATATGATTATTTCTAGATATTGAAGCTTCTTTTTGAACCTTTTCATTGGAGGCTCTCATGTAAGTTACCTTTTGAGTTTTTTCCATTTCGCTAAAAACTGTGTTAAACATATCTTCCACTATTACATTTAATTCTCTCAATTCTTCATAAGTCTTGTCTGTAAATAAAAGATCCTCTTCAAATTTTAATTTTGCAACATCAGCAATGCTCTTTGAGTGATCTCCAATTCTCTCCATGTCCCTGGAAATTCTAAGATAAGAAGCAAAGTTAGAAGAAGTCTCTTCATTCATTGAAAGTCCAAGAGAATCAATAATAAAGGCAGAAATTTCTTTATTTAAAAAGTTAATTACCTTTTCTCTGTGGAAAATTGTATCGTATTTTTCTTCATCAAATTCCTTTAATAAATCAATTGAATCATTATAATTTAGTGTAACAATATCAAGCATTCTTCTAATTTCTGCTCTAACATCAGTAAATGTAGCAGGAGCATCTTTTTTTACAGATTTATTAATATATCTAAGAGACATTTCTGCTTGTTCTTTATCTGCCCCAGGAATAAGCTTAAATGATAAATCCGCAAGCTTTTTAGAAAATGGGAATAAAATAATTGTAGTAGCAATATTAAAAATAGTATGAAGATTTGCAATTTGCGCAGCTGGCAAATCTCTAGAAAATCTAATAATCCAATCTTCAATAGGAAGTATATAAGCGAAAGCAATAAAAATTGCAGTACCAATTACATTGAATAGAACGTGAACAAGTGCAGTTCTTCTTGCATTCTTTGAAGAACCTATAGAAGATAATACAGAAGTAATACAAGTACCAATATTAAAACCAAATACTATAAACATTGATGATGACAGTGGGATGATGCCTTGATTAGCAATAGCTTGTAAAATACCAAGAGATGCAGAAGATGATTGGATGATTGCTGTAACTACAGTACCAACTAAAACACCTAAAATAGGATTTCTAAACTTAGTCATCATTGTAACAAATCCTGGGTAATCTCTAAGAGGTTCCATTGCCTTAGACATAAATTCCATACCCATAAATAAAAATCCAAGTCCTATAATAGCTTGACCAATATACCTTTTCTTTTTGTCCTTAGAAAAAGTATTTAAAAGAAAACCAATAAATGCAATTATTGGCGCAACTGCTGAAATATTTAACGCAACAAGTTGACCGGTGATTGTTGTACCAATATTGGCACCCATTATAATTCCCACTGCTTGATAAATTGTCATAAGACCAGCATTAACAAATCCAACAACCATTACAGTAGTCGCAGAGGAAGACTGAATAATAGCCGTTACAACAGTACCAACTAGAATAGCCTTTAGAAAGCTAGAAGTCATCTTTTCTATAATAACCCTAAGCCTATCTCCAGCCACTAACTCGAGACCAGAACTCATCATTTCCATTCCATATAAGAATAGAGCAAGCCCTCCTAAAAGTTCGATAAAATAATTAATAGACATAATTCCTCCAGAAAATTATTATTACATTTTAATCTTACAATAAATTTCTGTTTTTTTAAAGAGAAAGTAAATATTTTGTAAATATTTTATAAAAATTATTTTATTTCCGTAAAAATCCCTAAAAAAAGAGCAGGCCTCCCTGCTCTACAGACTGTTGACAAAGTAAAAACCACTATATAAGCAAACCATATTGAGCTTTCTGTACTAATTCAATTCGAAAACGAGCGTCCGAAAAACGCAATATTGAGCGTCAGCGAGTTTGCGTTTTTCAGCGAGTTAAGAATTAGAATTTGTAGAAAGCGAAATCCGGTGAGCGTTATAGTGGTTTGTCTACAACCTCAAGACCAGGCCTCCCTGCTCTATTTTTTAATCTTTTTATATTTTTGCAACGCATCTCTATAAGCTACAACTATTGCCCTATCTGATGATGCAAAATACCTATTTGATATTTCTTCTGTTATAATCTTTTCGTCTTTATCTAATATTTTTCCATTAAAAATATTCTTTATAAATTCTCTAGTTAGCTTCATAGTTGCATTACAATCAGTTTTTAAGATTTCCCCTGTTTTTAAGTCAATTTCAAATGCCATATAAAAGGTTCCATATATCTTTGTGATTGCATTATCTAAATTTGTCCTTGCTTCTCCAGTTATATAAACCGTTTTATAATCCATATTTTCTAAACTCCTAATTCATCAAATATTTTCTTTGAAATTTTGCCTATACTCTCTTTTGCATCTGCATTTGAAAGTGCATTGTGAATAAGAACAACTAAGATATAATCTTTTTTAGATGTGAAAAATATTCCTCCATCATTTTCTAGGTTATCTAAATCCCCAGACTTATTTGCAATTTTTACTTCTTCAGGTAAAAATCTCTGAAGTCTTTCTCTCTCATGTTGTCTTAAAAGTATATCTAGCATAATTTCGCTGTATTCTTTATCTACTACTTCTTTATTGTAGATTTTTTTTAGAATATTTGCAATATCCTTTGAACTAGTGAAATTGTCCAAACCTCTTTTTGCCGATTCTTGGTCCATCATTTTTCTTTGAAGTACTGTATTTTTTAGATTTAAAGCTTCTCCTCTTTTATTAATTCTATCCATTCCAACTAAGTCAATTATTATATTAGTTGCAGAATTGTCACTTACAATAATCATAAGTGTAACAAGTTCTCTTAGTGAAAAATAATGTCCTTCTTCAAATTCCTGTAATATTCCAGAACCACCAACTATTTTATCCTTAGTAATTAATATCTTTTGGTCTAAAGATAATTCTCCTGTTTTTACTAGCTCCATTGTCTCAATCATTACAAGAAGTTTAATCATGCTTGCTGATGGAACTTTTTCTTCTTCATTAAAACCAAATCCATTTTCTTCATTTAAATCATAAAAAGTAAGTGAAATATTTCCAGAATAATTTTCTACAGTATTTAATATTTTATTCTTTAATTTTTCAATCATAAATCTCACTCATTTATTGAAGTAATCTTAATATTTGGCCCATACCTATACCAAAGAAGTTTCCTATAGCTGCTCCAAGTACTCCCATTAGAACACCAATACCCGCGTAAGATGCGTCATATGCTGATGCTACAATTGGAGCTGAAGCTGAACCACCTATGTTAGCAAGTGATGCTGTAGAAACCATACATAGATCCCAACGGAAGAACTTTGAAAGTATAAACATAAGAACAACGTGAATTACTAAAATAAATATTCCATATACAACCCACATTGGTGCAGAAATTAAATCTACAACTGATGCTGTTGATGCAAGAAGTGAAACTACTGCATATAGATAAACATTTGATAATTCTTCAACTGCTGGTAATTTACCAATTGGAGAAAGAGCACAAATAAGTCCAAGTATTGTAACAAATAAAGTTGTTATTGTTCCCTTGTCAAACATTCCTAGGCCCATATTTGTAAATACATCTGATAGTTTTGCTCCAACAAATTGAGAAATTGCTGAAACTATAAGAGATAAACCAATAAGGAATATCCAATCAGCTGAATCTGCATGTTTTTTACCTTTTGCAACTTCTTCTGCTGCTGCATCTGCAACTGCTTGTAATTTAGAAGTATCAGCATTTGTAGCTTTATTCCACTTAGGTGCATATCTAACTGCTAGAAGTAGTAGGGCAATCCATAATGAATAACAAACTGTATCTAGTGCAAGTGCACATGAATATGCTCCTGCATCAACAGGAAGTGCTGCCTGCATTGCCGCCATGTTAGCAGATCCTCCAACCCAAGATGCATAAAGTGCTGCAACTGCTGCCCATGTATCAGTTCCTAAAGTTGATTTAAATATTGGGTATCCAATTAAAAAACCAACAAATAGTGTAAAAGAACATCCTAAGAATATTGCAACCATTCTACCACCTAGTTTTGCAAGCTTTCTAAAGTCACAACGTAGAAGCATTACGAAAATCATAGCATACAATAGATTATTCTTAAGTACTGAATAAGCATTAGAACATGCTTCTGAATTATAAAGTCCCATTGTACAAAAAACCATATTAAGTACATAGATAAATACTAGCGGTGGAACTACATTGAAAATTTTCCACTTAGTATATTTTTCAAGAGCTAAAAGTGCTCCAGCTACAAACATTAAAAAAGCAATATAAGTAAAACCATTATTAATAACCATATTCACTCATCCTTTCTATTAAATAATTTATTACTCCTAAAATTTAACTTAATCTAAATACTTTATTTTTTCTATTCCTTTTATTCCAAGTCCTGGTTCATCAGAAACTGTAATGTGTTTTTCATCAAACACAGCTCCACCTAATATTGGATCTTCTAGGCAGAGAACAGGTCCGTCTAAATCAATTTTTGTTATAACACTTTTAGCACAAGCAAGATGAACTGCTGCATTTACACTAATTTTTGCTTCAAGCATACATCCAATCATACATTCCACGCCAACAAGTTCTGCCATGCTTGTAATTTTTAGCGCATTGTAAATTCCTCCGCACTTCATTAGTTTAATATTAACTAAATCTGCTGCTTTCATTTGCAAAATTTTCATAGCATCTTCAGCTGAGAACACTGCTTCATCTGCTAGAACCGGCACATCTGAATGATCGGTTACATATTTTAGACCTTCATAGTCATAAGCAATAACAGGTTGCTCAACAAGTTCAATATTTAAATCCCTTTCTTGCATTTCATTTAAAATTCTTACAGCCTCTCTTGGCTTCCAAGCTTGATTTGCATCAATTCTAATATCTACATCTTTTCCAACAGCCTTTCTTATAGCTGTAAGTCTTTCTGTATCAAGTGATGGATCAATTCCTACTTTTACCTTTAAAGTATCATAACCCCTTTCTACTGCATTAATAGCATCTCTTGCCATTTCTTCGGGAGGATTAACACTAATTGTAATATCAGTTATAATTTTATTTTTACTTCCTCCTAGAAGTTTATAAACTGGGATATTGTAAAGTTGTCCATATAGATCCCATAAAGCCATATCACATGCAGCCTTTGCAGATGAATTTTTAACAATGCAAGAGTTAAGAGCCTTCATATTTCCCTCAAGGTCATCTATATCCCTGCCAATCATAGTTTTAATAATGTGATCTTTAAAAGCTCCAATAATTGATCCAGTTGTTTCTCCTGTAATCGCCCCAGTTGGTGGTGCTTCTCCATATCCCACATTTCCAGTATCAGTATGTATTTCAACTATAATATCTTCTACACTTGATACTGATCTAAGAGCAGTCTTAAATGGTACTCTTAAAGGAACTGAAATCTTACCTAATTTGATGTCTGTTATTTTCATTTTTACCCCTCTCATTCTACTAACTTCATCATTTTAAAATAAAAAAATCCCGCAAAAATCCAATTTCAACTGTATTTTACCGGGACTCAAATTGTTTATTGAATTATTGATCATAATTCACGCAAAATGATGCAGCATATATTAACTTGTTAAAGTAATTATATAAAAACCTTTTCATTTTGTCAATAAAAAAGAGCAGGCCACCCTGCTCTCTTTTCATATAAATTCTTTTAACTTGTGTACTAGAAGTCCTTGTGCTACTTCTTCTCTTTTTTCTTTTGATGACAATTTTTCAACTACATCTAATGCAAGTAGTATTGCAAGAGCAGGTCCCATTGCTGTTGTTATATTTCCTTCTGTCACTACTGCTTCGTCTACTGGATCTTTTGATTCAAGTCTTTCTTCTACTCCTGGATAACATGTGAACTTTCCGTCTTTTAAAACTTTTGCTTTATCTAGTACTTGAGGTCCTGCACAAATTGCCATGACTTTTTTATCATCATCGTTAAATAAATTAACGCATTCTACAACTCTCTTGTCATTCATTAGATTAGTTGCGCCAGGTTGTCCTCCTGGAATGTATAGTGCTTCATAATCATCAATGTTTATTTCATCAAAAATTTTGTCCGCCTTTACTATTACATTGTGGGCTCCCCTTACTTCTAGCCTATCGCTTATTGAAACAATATCTACTACTAGATCTGCACGTCTACATGCATCAACTACTGTTAAAGTTTCAATTTCTTCAAAACCATCGGCCAAAAATACTAATAAATCTTTCATATTTCCTCCTATTTTTTCATTATAGAGTCAACTGCATTTATTACAGAAGATCTAAAACCATCTTCCTCCAAACTTTGTAATCCCTTTATTGTTGTACCACCTGGTGTTGTCACTTGATCCTTTAATACTCCTGGGTGAAGTCCGCTTTCCTTTACAAGACTTGCCGCTCCAAGAACTGCTTGTGATATACATTTATATGCCATGTCTCTTTTCATTCCATTTAATACGGCACTATCTGCTGCCGCTTCTATAAACATATAGACATAGGCCGGCATGCATCCACATACTGCTTCATATATTTTTATATTTTTTTCTTCAACTATTTCTGTTTCGCCAAATGAAGATAAAACTTTTCTTATTTCATCTACTTCACTTTTGCTAATATTCTTGCCTGGACAAATACCTGTCATTGACTTGAGTATTTTTGCAGGTGTGTTTGGAAGTGCCATTAAAAACTTTTTATCTCCAAGTTTATTTTGAAGTTTATTTAAATCATATCCACTTGTAACAGATATAATTATTTGATTAACTACTTCATCTTTAATTTTATCTAGCACGTCGTCATAAGCATAGGGTTTAACTGCAAGAATTATAGCATCAGAATTTTTCACGACTTCTATTTCATTTTCTACAACTACTGCATTTTCAAATTTATTAAATTTTTCTCTTTTATCTAAATTTCTATCATATAGATATGTTTTTATATTATTATTTAAAAGGCCTTCTGCCATTGCTTGACCCATGTTGCCAAGACCTATTATTCCCATTTTCATCAAAAATCGCTCCTTTACTCTATTATACATTAATTTGTGGAATTTTACAGCTTTTGATATAATTGAAAAGAATCTATAGATTGAAGAAAGGTGATGAAATGAAAGATATATCTTTGTTTAAGTTATTTATGACTTTTTTTAAAATAAATGCTGTTACATTTGGTGGCGGATACACCATTGTTCCAGTTATTAAGGATATTTTTGTATCAGATTTAAATTTAATAGACGAAGATGAAATGTTAGATATTGTTGCAATCTCTCAAGGTGGACCGGGAGCTATGGCAATATCTTGTTCTGTTTTAACAGGCTATAAATTAAGAGGCCCTATTGGTGCAATAACTTGTCTTATTGCTTCAGCTCTTCCATGTCTTATAATTTTATCTGTTATTTCAAATTTCTATCAAGAATTTAAGAGTAATTTTTATATAAACGCAGCTCTCGAAGGAATTAGTGGAATAATCTCTGCAGTTTTATTTATCACAGTCTTTAATATGGGACGCTCATCATATAAAAAGAACCCAAGATTTACCGTGGTGATGATGATTATTTCATTTTTAGTTGGATTTTTTACTAATATTAATACTGGCCTTATTATTTTATTCTGTGCAATAGCTGGTATTTCATATTTTGGAGCAATGGAGAGATCAAAAAATGTTTAATTTATTTCAAATTTTTTTCAAAATAGGATGTTTTGCTTTTGGTGGAGGCTACGCAATTATCCCACTAATTTCTAAATATGTAGTTGAAGAACATGGTTGGATAACTACTAAAGAATTTGTAGATTTAATTTCAATCTCTCAAATGACACCTGGCCCTATTGCTATTAACTCCGCAACTTTTGTTGGACAAAATATACATGGACTAGTTGGTGCAATTGTAGCTACAACAGGACTTGTCCTTCCTCAATTTATACTTATGATGATTTTAGGATACTTTTTATTTAGTAAAAATAAGAAATTTAAAATTATGGATTATTCACTTTTGGGAATAAAGGCAGGAGTTGTTTCGCTAATATTTATTACAACACTAAATCTATTTAAAACTTCAGTATTTCCAGAAGGTTTTAATCTAAGTGCTATAAGCATACCTGCAGCAGTGGCCTTTGTGCTTGGTTTTATTCTATATCTAAAAAAAATAGACCTATTTAAATTAATAGGTCTAGGTGCAATTCTTGGAATTGCAATAAAATCTTTTATCGCCTTTGTTTGAATTTAATTTTATGTTTAGGATGCAAATAAAGGGACAGTCCCGAAGTTTGAAGAAAGAAGACAGCCCTTTATTTGCACATAAGATTTTATTTCTAGAAAACTTTTATAAAGAAAAATTTTTAAATAATCACAAAGGACAGCCTTCGCGGTGCTGTTTTGAATACTAAGAAAAAAGACAGCCCTTTAGTACGTATAAGATTTCATTTCTAAAAAGCTTTTATAAAGAAAATTTTAAAATAATCGCAAAGGACAGCCTTCGCAGTGCTGTTTTAAATACTAAGAAAAAAACAGCCCTTTAGTATGTATAAGATTTCATTTCTAGAAAACTTTTATAATGAAAAATTTTTAAAATAATCGCAAAGGACAGTCTTCGCGGTGCTGTTTTAAATACTAAGAAAAAAGACAGCCCTTTAGTACGTATAAGATTTCATTTCTAAAAAGCTTTTATATTGAAAAATTTTTAAAATAATTTCAAAGGATAGCCTTAGAATATTGTATAATTAGATAAAATTAAAATTAGGACAGTAAATTTTACTGTCCTAATTTTAATTATTTTTATCTCAATATCCCTTGTCAAAATCTACTATATTTTTAAAATCTTCATCATTTTTTATGGCTTTTAAATTGTGATAAGCTGTGTTAAATTGTCTCTCTTCTATATCTTCGCAAATAAAAGAAATGTGTGGAGAAATATATACATTATCCATTTCCCAAAGTGGTGATGACTTAGGAAGAGGTTCTTCTTCAAATACATCAAGTGCAGCTCCTTTAACTCTCCCAGATTTAAGTGCATCAATAAGTGCATCTTCATCTATTGTGGCTCCCCTTGATATATTTACAATTACTGAACCTTTTTTTAATTTTTTAAATCTCTCTTTATTTAAGAAGTGATGAGTTTTTTCTGTTTCAGGTAGACACATTATTATATAATCCATGTGAGAAATTACATTATCAAGTTCCTCTAATGAATATACATTGTCAAAAGGTTCAACTTTTCTGCCATTTGTATTAAAACCATTTAAATCCATTTCAAAGCCTCTAAGTCTTCTAGCAGCAGCTGTAGCAATTGTTCCAGTTCCTAAAAATAGAGCCTTCTTACCATATAGATTAAATCCTCTAGATCTTCTATTCCAATCTTTATTCTTTTGATTTTCTATATTCAGCATATCATTTTTTTCAACTTGTAAAAGTCCATATACAATCCACTCAGCTATTGGATCGTCATAGGCTCCATTATTATTTGATAAAATAATTTTATTTTCTTCTATATATTTTAAATCTAAAAAATCAATTCCCACAGATGTTAAAAATATATATTTTAAATTCTTATGATTTTTGTAATCAATATTTTTTAAATTAATTGCTCCAATTAATATGTCTTCACCATAATCTTCTTTTTCATTGGGATTTTTTTCAGAATAAGTTATTAATTCATATCCAAGTTCCTTAATTTTATCTCCAAATTTTCTAGCAAAACCTTCATTAGTTAGAACTTTCATAATTTCCTCCATTTTGAAAATCAAAAACATTAGCTTATTATTTATGTATTCTATTTTTATTATATGCTATATCAAATCTTTAGTAAAGAAAGGCTTTTATTGTAAAAAAAGATACACTATATTATAATTAAATAATGAAGAAAGGAGTCTTTATGAGTATCTTTAGGACTTTACCAACAACTATAAAATTTAATCCCGAAGAAAAAGTTCAAATTGCAAACGCAGAACTTGTAAGCGGAGTTTTTGGGATTGCTATTGATATATTAAACACCTCAGATTCCTATATTACAAACATTGAATTTGCAGTTAAGTTTAAAACTATAGATAAATCATATCTATTTAATGGCAGCGAATTTTATTTCTCTCAAGAGATAAACGCTGAGCCTTTTAAGAGGTATTATCTAAAACCTATATTATTAGATGAAAGGTTTGATAATGCACGTGCCATTGAACTTTATATATCTAAATATCACGAAGGGTCAAAGACAATATCTTTGACAGATAAAAAATATTCGATGATCCTTCCTGTAATACCAGAGAAAAAAAGAGATAAAATTAAGGAAACACTAGGCGATGAAATAAAAACCTATGGAGAAAATAAAATCGAGTACTGGAGATGTGTCTGTGGTTATATAAACGAATCTGATTCTAATGAATGTCATTTCTGTGGCAGAAACAAAAATTTTGTGTTGAACAATCTAACAGAACCACTTATTAATTCAAAAATATTAAATGTCATTGAAAATACAAGGTCTAACTCACTTGAAAATTTAAAGAGGCTTGAAACTCATTTGACACAAACAAATCTATCTAAGATTGCACCAAATATTGATAAGTTAAAGGAAGACAGAACTAATGAAAATATTAAAAAGCCTAAGAAAAATCTTCCAATAAAAAAGATTTTTATGTCCATTGTTTTTATAATAATATTTACAGTCTGTGCATATTTTATTTTTGGATTTGTAGTTAAATTTAGAGATAATGCAAAGATAAAAGACGCTGAAGCTTTAATACTTGAAGGAAATTATGAAAAGGCCCTAGAGATTTTTGACTCCGTAAGTGATAAGACCAAAGAAAGAGACTTAACTAATGAAATAGACACTACAAAAAAATTAATAGAGTCTAATAAAGCATATAGAGAAGGTCTTAAAAATTATGAAGCTAAAGATTATCTAGCTGCGGCAATTAATTTTAAAAAAGTAATAGTAGAAGATGAAAAAAATTACAGTGATGCACAAGAAAAACTTCTTTCAATTGAAAAAATAACTATTCTACATGCAGAGGATTTGGCAAAAGAAAACAAAAGAAAAGAAGCTCTTTCACATCTCAATTCATTCCTTAATGTTGTGCCAGGATCAGCAAATGCTACAAATTTAAAAAATGAAATTGAAAATAAATTGTCTACAAATATTACAACTGATAAAAAGTCAAATGAAAGCTACGAAATAAAAGAAAATGAAAATGACGCTTCAGAACTTACAAAAAGAGCTAATAGTCTTCTTCATAATTATAAAAAAGTAATCACTGAAAAGGCAAATCTAAGAGTTGAACCAAGCACTGATTCTTCAATTATTAAAATTTTAGAAAATGATACAGAACTATATGTGCTTGAAACAAAGATTGAAGATACAAAGAGAATCTGGTGCTATGTAGAAGTTAAAGACGAAATGACAAATGAAAATATTAAAGGTTGGATATCTGATAGAACTCTTAATTAGTAGGTGAGAATTGGAAAAATTATTTAATCTTTTAAAAAATAAAATCAATTATAAGAGAAAAACTTGTGGGTTTTTCTGCATTAAAAAATATTATATTTCCTTTCTAATAATTATAATGTTACTTGTAGTAGCTATTATAAAATTAGTAGAAAATATTATTTAAAGTCTAGTTTATCTAGGCTTTTTTTAATTAAATGAACCATCTTGACTTCTAAATAGTCTTATATATAGATGCATCTGAAAGGGGGGTCCCGTGAAAGAAGAAGAAATAATACAAGGAATAAAAAATAAAGATAAAGAATCCTTTGATATCTTATACGAAAAGTATTCGCTAATGCTTTTTAGAACAGCTTACTTAATACTTGGAAATAAAGAAGACTCAGAAGATGTACTTCAAGAAACTTTCTTGTCAATTTATACAAATATAGATAAATTAAAGGATTCATCAAAACTAAAATCTTGGATTTTTACAATTTTAAAAAACAAAGCTTATACAAAATATAAAACTAGAAAAAGGGAATTTCCTGAAGAGGAAATAAATTCTCTTATAGATAGCAAGTCAGATTCTAATTTAGAAAATGAATTTGCAATAAAGAGTGATATAGAAAAATGTTTAAATAAACTTTCTCAAAAAGAGCGTGAAGTAATAATTTTATTTTATTACAACGACTTTACTACTAAGGAAATTGCAAAAATAACCAAGTCCTTTGAAGGAACTGTAAAATCTAGACTACACAGAGCTAGAAAAAAATTAAAAGAAGAAGTAGATCTATTAGACAAAAATTTTTTGAAGGAGAGTATTTATGAATCATAATTTTGACGAAAATTTAAAAAAAGAACTTAATAAAATAGCAGAAGATACTTATCCTTCTGATTTTCTTAAAAATAAAATTGATTTAAAGATTAAAAACTTGGAAAATAAGGGAGAGTATAAAATGAAAAAATCAAAAATATTAGTAACTGCTTGCGTTGCACTTGTACTATCAATTAGTGTTTATGCCGCTGGTAAGATTACAGGAACAATATCTAGTTCATCTTCAGCTTATGACTACACTGAATTTACTGATGTCAATAAAGCTGAAAATAAAGCAGGCTTTGATGCAATAATTCCTGAAAATTTAGGAGAATATAAATTTGATGGAGTAAATATTCTTAAGATGGCTGATATTGACGAAAAAAATAATGAAATAAATAAGAGAAAAGCCATAGACATAAATTATAAAAATGATTCTGGTGCGACTGTTACAATGCACATAGATAGAGTATTTGAAAATCAAGAACCACTATCTAAAGAACCTCATATGGAAATGAGAAATATTGATGGAGTTAATTTTTACTACACTAGACTAGAAAGTTTATTTCTACCAAATGGAGCCAAATTAACAGAAGCAGAAAAGGAAAGAATGGAAAATGATCCTTTCTTTAACGTAGGGTATGGCGATATTGATGAAAAAAGAGAAAATAGCTTTTCAAAGCATATAATATTTGAAAAAGATGGACTTAAATATTCTCTTATGACTGACGATAGTATGGATGTAAATGAATACTTTGAAATTGCAAGTGAAATAATTAAATAATATTAAAGGGCTAGAAATAGTCCTTGAGGTTGTAGACAAACCCACTATAACGCTCACCGGATTTCGCTTTCTACAAATTCTAATTCTTAACTCGCTGAAAAACGCAAACTCGCTGACGCTCAAACAGTGCGTTTTTCGGACGCTCGTTTTCGAATAGAATTAGTACAGAAAGCTCAATATGGTTCACTTATATAGTGGGTTTGTTACTTTGTCAACAGTCTGAAGGACTAGAAATAGTCCTTTTTTATTTGTATTTGTTTATAATTTTTATATAAGACTATAAACATTCATATTAAAAATTATGATACAAGTAATATTGAATCACACCAGTGTTATTTATATAATTAATTAGAGGTGGTTTAAATGTTATTAACCAAAACTAGAAAACAAGGAAATTCAATTATTGTAACTTTACCTGCAAATGACAAACAAAAGTTAGAAGCTCAAAAAGAATATTATGTAAATTTTCAAAAAAATGGAAATATTGTATTAATTCCAAAAATAGACGATCCATTTAAACCTGCCGAATCGGGCACTTTTTATGAATCAGACGAATGGGAAGACATGAATGCAATAGGAGAAGAAATATTTTGAAAAATTATATTCCTAATAAAGGGGACATTGTATGGATTGACTTCAATCCGTAATCTGGCAAAGAAATAAGAAAAAGAAGACCTGCTCTTGTTGTTTCTAAATACAATTTCAATAAAGCGTCTTTTTTTACAGTAGTATGTCCCATAACTTCTAAAATTAAAGACTTCCCAACAAGAATAAATCTTCCGGAAAATATAAAAACAAGGGGCAAGTTATAGTTTCTCAACTTAAATCACTAGGCTATAAATCGAGAAATATAGAATACATCGAAAGCATACCTAATTCAACTTTATACACAATAAATCAGATAATATCTTATATATTTAAAGATTAAAAATTAATAAATCACAAAAAAGGACTGCCACAATCGACAGTCCTTTTAATAAATTTATTTAGCTTCTCCATTAAGTGTTCTATAACTTATCCATCCATCGCCAATGTTACACCACGTTCTGCCGTCGGCATTTTTTGTATCAAATACATAGACAGGATTTCCCTTATATAGATTGTAAGAAATACCATAGCTAAATCCAGGACCACTTCTTACATTTGCTCTACTTGATGTTACATATTGATAAGTTCCAATTAAACTTGCTGCGCTTTGTTTTTTAAGTTTTGCAATTTGTACTTCAAGTTCATCTGCTCTCGCCTTTTGTTCTTGGAGCTTAGCTTCACTCTTTATTTTTTCTTCATTTGCAGATTTTTCTGTTGTAATCTCTTTTTTTAGATTCTTAAGTTCTTCACTTTCTGGCAAATAAGATAAATAAGAATTAACAGTATTAATAGCATTGTCATAATCTTTGTTGCCAATTAGTAGAGAAATTTCAGAATTAATTCCATAATTAATTTTTTCAAGAAGTTTATCTTTTTTCTTATTTACTTCTTCATCGCTAGATTCTACGTTAGATAGATATTCTAAAGCTAAATCATATTCTTTGTCTTCATATCTCTTATTTGCTTCAATTAGATTTTCATTAGCTTCTAAATCTGCATCTATTTTATTTACTGCATCTAAGTATTTTTTATCAGATGTTTTTTCATATAATTCGCTATACTTTTGCCTTGCTATGTCATAGTTTTTGGATTCTAAATTTGCAGCTGCTGAAGATTCTAATTTAGAAATTTTATATTTAGAAAATCCAAAATTAAATATAAGAGAAAAAGCTATAAGTCCTATAACTACAACTCCAAATATAATTCCCTTTTGCTTAAAGCTCATTGAACTATCCTTGTATGAATTATTTTTCACAATTTTGTCGTCATCGTATTCATAATTGTCATTTATTTTTACAGTTTTATCAAAGTCATTATCTTCTTTTAAATTATGTCCACAGTCCATGCAAAATATTGCATTGTTGCTGTTCTCAGCTCCACAATTACTGCACTTCATTTAAAACCCTCCTAACTATTTTTCATTATTCTCTATATCTTCTTTATATTTTTTTAGCATTAAAATTATATTCTCATCAAGTGAGGATACTCTCTCTTGTTTTAATTTCTTTGCCACATGCTCTATTTTATTTTTAGAATTATTAACCTCTGCCTCAAGTTCCCTTGCAGATATTCTCGTTCCGCCACGTGATAGAATAATTTGCTGCTCTATGTTATCACTTGTTGCAACCCTCACATTAGTAAGTCGGCCTATCTCGTCAAGCTCTCTTTCAATGTAGTGGTCAGCCGTTTCAAATTCCTTTGTGTAGATTATATCTATGCCATCTTTGTGATAAGTCTTGCCGCCGGATTTATTCACCAAATAGGCGTCAAACACAAGTATGATGTGCTCCTTAGTTGTATGAGAAAATTCAATCATATCATTAATTAGAGTTTCTCTAGCCTCTTCTAGTGAAATATTTTTAATTTTTATAAGTCTATCCCATGAATTAATAATATTGTAGCCGTCAACAAAGAGATAGTTTACACCTCTTTTGTATCTAGTTTTTCTTCTTCTCATTTTCTAAAAATCCTATCTAAACATTTCATACATTACAACTGCTGCAGCAACTGATGCATTAAGTGAATCAAAATCAGAAAAATTAGGAATAGTTATAATCTTATCAGAATTCTTAATTAAGTTTCTAGAAACTCCCTTGCCTTCGTTGCCAATAATTATAGCAGCCTTTCCAGAAAAATCAGTTTTTCTAATATCTTCCCCTTCAAGATCAGTTGCATAAATCCAAAAACCTGCATCTTTTAATTTATCCAGCGCTTGAGAAATATTACTAACTTTGCAAACATCGATGTCATAAATTGCACCTGCTGATGACTTGACTACTGTGTCGTTAACCGTCGATGCACGTCTATTTGGAAAAATTATACCATCTACTCCAAAGAAATTACAGCTTCTTGCAATCGCTCCAAAGTTGTGTGGATCTTCAATTTTATCTAATATAAATAATTTAGCATCTTTTTTGTCATCTAATTTACTTAATAAATCTTCTAGTTCAATGTATTCAAAATCAGAAACAAGGGCAACAACTGCTTGGTTGTTTCTCGTTCCAGAAAGTTCCTCTAGCTTTTCATTATCACTTGTCACAACTGGAACCTTTAAATCTCTTGCCATTCCAATTATTTTCTTAATTGAGCCAGTTGCATTTTTCCCCACATAAACTTTTTCTACTTCTTCATTTTTAAGGGCCTCGATAACTGGTCCTCTGCCGTAAATATATTTCATTTTAAGTCCTCAAATTTCTCTCTAACTTCTTTAATATGACCACAAGTCATTTTTCCTTCAGGACATGGACCGTTGACACAAGCTGGGCCTGCATCTTTAAATAAAATTGGAGAAATTTCTAATACTTGTCTTAACATTTCAGTTGCAAGCTCTCTAATTTCCCATTGTGCTCTCTCGCAGCATCTAACTTCAAAGAAATGCTTTAGAGTTCTAACATTCATAGTCACTACGATTTTTGTCTCACAAGCATTAGGAAATACATATCTTGCATCTTCTATAGATTCCTTTTCCACAGATTTTCTTGCCTTTTCAGGATCCATTCCATCTTCTATTAATTTCTTAGATTTTTCATCAACTAAGATTTTAACAAGATTGTCGTAATCTTCTTGATCACGCTTCATAGATTCGATAAAGATTTTCTTTGCTTCTTCATTTTCTTCTATTGCAGGAGGTATGATGTACTCAAAGCTATTTAGTCTTACATATCTCTGAGATTGTTGAGAATATGAAGCTAGTCTATGTCTTACTAACTGATGAGTAAGAGTTCTAGACACTCCTTCAATACCAAAAGTAAAACTCACATGCTCAAGTGGAGATAAGTGAGAAAAAGACATAAGTCTATTTAAAAACTTTTCAGTAGATTCTTCTGTTAAATTTTCTGTAATTTCTTCAACTCCAACTGGAGAGTAACAAAGCTTTGCCGATGCAGCAATTGTCTTGTCTGGATTTAATGTATGTGAAATAATTTTTACCTTCATTTGATCATCCTCCCAAATAATTCTCTAATTCTTTCATATCTTTTTAATAAATATAAATAACCAAATAATGCTTCCACACCAGTAGCCACTCGATAGTCTATTGGATCTGCATTCTTAGGAACTGTGTGTGATTTAGCATTTCTTCCTCTTTTAAAAATTCTCATTTCATCATGAGATAATAAGTCTTCTATCTTTTCAAATAAATCTCTTTGAGACTTCGCCCTCACATAGTTTATGCTCTCCTTGTGAAGCTTATTTGGATTTTTCTTCTTGTCTAAAACCACGCTTCTCACAAGAATTTCATAACAAGCATCGCCAATATATGCAAGAGCAAGTGGCGACATCTCACGAATGTCAGATTCTGAAAAATCTTTAATCTCTAAATAATTTAAATTCTCTTCCAAGTTGTACCACTTCTTGTATCTTCGATTTCAATGCCCATTTCTTTAAGCTCGTCTCTAATTTCATCAGCTCTAGCAAAATTCTTTTCCTTACGAGCAGCATTTCTTTCTTCAATTAACTTTTCTATGTCTTCAGATAAGTCTTCCTTTTCTTCTTCCATAATTCCAAGAATCTTAGTTAGTTTCTTAAATAAATCAAGAGTTGCATTTAAAAATTCCTTAGAATTTTCTTCTGTTGCCTTTAGGTTAATTTCCTTAACTAAGTCAAAAATAGCAGTTATTGCATCAGCTGTATTTAAATCATCTTCCATTGCAGATTCAAATTTTTCTACATGTCTGTCAAAGGATTTTAAGATTTCAATTTCTTCATCAGTCATTTTTTCTACACTAGACTTTTCAATTGCATTTTCAAGTTTATATTTTGCATTATATAATCTTTCACGAGAGTTTTTTGTTTGTTCCATTACTTCTCTAGAAAAGTTAATAGGTGAGCGATAGTGAGTAGTTAATAGGAAAAATCTTAAAATTTCAAGATCAAATTCTTCAGAAATTTCACGAACTGTGAAGAAGTTACCTTTAGACTTACTCATCTTTTCATTGTCAACAGTTATCATTCCATTGTGTAGCCAATAGTTTGCAAAGGGAACGCCATTGCAAGTTTCAGATTGAGCAATTTCATTTTCATGGTGAGGAAATTGTAAATCTTCTCCACCAGTGTGAATGTCAATATTATCTCCAATTAAAGTCTTTGCCATTACAGAGCATTCAATGTGCCAACCTGGTCTACCTTCGCCCCATGGAGCTTTCCAAAATGGTTCTCCTTCTTTTTTATTTTTCCAAAGTGCAAAATCTTGTGGGCTTTTCTTTCTGTCGTCTACATCAACTCTGTGGCCAGAAATTAAATCTTCTAAATTTTTCTTAGATAGCTTGCCATAATCCTTAGCTTTAGAAATATCAAAATATACATCGCCATCAACTACATATGCAGCATCTTTATCAATAAGAGTTTGGATGAAGTCTATGATTTCGTCAATGTGTTCAGTGGCTCTTGGATTATATGTCTTATAATCATATAGATGAAGACCATTTGCATCCTTTTTAAATTCTTCAATATATCTCTTAGTGATGTCAGTAGTCTTAACACCTTCGTCATTTGCTTTGTTAATAATCTTGTCGTCAATGTCAGTAAAGTTTAAAACAAACTTCACATCCATGCCTTTATATTCAAAATACCTTCTAAGAGTGTCAAAAACTACAAGAGGCCTTGCATTACCAACGTGAATGAAGTTGTAAACTGTAGGACCGCAATTATAGATACCCACCTTGCCTTCTTCGATAGGTACAAACTCCTCTTTCTTTCTTGTCAAAGTATTGTATAATTTCATAATTCCTCCTATAAAAAAACGCCTCATTAGAGACGATTATTTAAAACACTTTTGAAAAATTTGTCGTAGTAATCAAGACCAATGAAAGTGCCCTTCTTAATCATATCCATTATCTCGTCACTAGTTGCAAGATCTACGTCCATTACCTCTTCCTCTTGCAAAGTTATGTCCTCAAGTGAAATATTTTTTCTAACTAAAAAGATGTGAAATATTGTATTCTTTTCCGTAATAATTCTCTTTAGCCTAAGTTCAGACTCTAAAATATTAACGCCAAGCTCCTCTTTGAACTCACGGACCATGCCCTCCTTGGCGGTTTCACCAGAAATAACAGAACCACCTGCAGAGCAATACCACATACCTGCAAAGGACTTTTTATTAAGAGCTCTCCTTTGAATGATAAAATATCCATCGTCTCTTAATATCCAGCCTTCAGAAATAATATGGTACTCACCACGTCTAAGCCTAGTGCCACGCCTTATAGCTTTTCTTCTCCATTTTCCATTTTTGTCATATACATCCCAATATTCCACTTTTAAACTCCTTAACACTATTTTACACTATTTGTGTTAAGTTTTAAAGATAGATAATTGCATATAGCTTATTAAAAGATTTCTATAAATCCTAAAAATTAGTACTTTTTAAAATTTAACAAAAATGTCTATACTAAAAAAGAGACTCGAGTTAACGAGCCTCTTAATTAGTCTAAACTTATTTAGTTCTTTCAATTACTACAGTTCTTGTTGAATTATCCCATTCGATGTTTTTGCCAGATCCTTTTGTTCCATGACT
>Ga0129315_1000319_pt1 | contig 46244 bp, 40 predicted proteins | sample Cm827metagenome_FD_94432 | JGI IMG/M metagenome (GOLD analysis project Ga0129315, IMG submission 94432) | Eastern black-and-white colobus group fecal microbial communities from Wisconsin, USA - Cm827 metagenome | ecosystem: Host-associated > Mammals > Digestive system > Large intestine > Fecal... | reverse complement strand
TTTATATATTAGAGATAATTCAAGTGGTGCTTATTTTACAATTACCCCTATGCCAGTTAGAGATGGTGGGGAATATATTATAAAGCATAGCTTTGGCTACTCTACCTTTAAACATACAGCTTATAATATTAAAGGTGAACTTCAAGTATTTAATCCAAATAATGAAAAATTAAAAATATGTAAGGTAAAGCTTAAAAATTTATCAAGTAGTGATAGAAATTTATCTTTATTTTATTATGCTCAATTAGTACTTGGGGTATATAACTATGGAAGTGCTAAATATGTAAGTACTACAAAAAAAGATAATTATATTTATGGCAATAATCCATATTCTAAATATTTTGGCAAATTAAAAGCCTATTTATCTATACAAGGTGAAGAAAATCAATTTTTCACTGGTGATAGAAAAAGTTTTGTTGGAATAGGTGAAGATTTAACTAATCCAAAAGCTTTATCTGAAAGTAATTTAAATAATAGATATGGAAGCATATATGATCCATGTTTAGCTTCTCAATTAAATATTTATTTAGAGCCAGGAGAAGAAAAGGAAGTAGTTATATTACTAGGTGAAGAAGAAGAGGAAGCTTTAATAGAAGAAAAGATAAATAAGTATAAAGTTATAGATAATGTTTATACTTCTTTAGAGGAAGTAAATGAATATTGGTCAAATTTCCTAGGAAATATACAAGTTAAGACACCAGACCCTTCAATGGATTACCTTTTAAATGGGTGGTTAATGTATCAAACCTTAAGTTGTCGATATTTATCTAGAACAGCTTTTTATCAAAGTGGAGGAGCTTATGGCTTTAGAGATCAGCTTCAAGATTCTATGGCTATAGGTATTTTGAATCCAGCTATAACTAGGGAGCAAATATTAAGAAGTGCTTCAAGACAGTACTTAGAGGGTGATGTTCAACATTGGTGGCATCCTGTTATTAATTCTGGCATAAGAACTAGATTTTCAGATGATTTACTATGGCTACCTTATGTAACTATTGAGTATATAAAATCTACAGGTGATTATAGTATTTTAGAAGAAAAGGCTTCATATTTAGAAGATGAACCTTTAAGAAATGGAGAAGATGAAAGATATACTATAGTTAATGTATCAAGTAAAGAAGGAAGCATCTATGAGCATTGCTTAAAAGCCATAGATAGAGCTTTAAAATTTGGTAATCATAACATACCTTTAATGGGTAGCGGTGACTGGAATGATGGTATGAGTACAGTTGGAAATAAGGGCAAGGGAGAAAGTGTTTGGGTTGGCTGGTTCTTATATAAGATACTAGATGGTTTTGAAGAACTTTGTAAGTATAAGGATGATATTGAAAAATCTCAAGAATATGAAGGCTTTAAGGAATTTATTAAAGAAAATCAAGAAAAGGAAGCTTGGGATGGAGGATGGTATAGAAGAGCCTATTTTGATAATGGTAAGCCTCTAGGCTCAAGAGAAAATGATGAATGTAAAATAGATTCTATAGCTCAAAGCTGGGCAATAATTTCAAAGGCTTCAAAGGAAGAAAGAGCCATGGAAGCAATGGAAGCTGTAGATAGATATCTTGTTGATAAGGATAATGGTTTAATTAAGTTATTAGCACCACCTTTTGATAAATCTTCCTTAGAACCAGGTTATATTAAAGGATATGTTGCAGGAGTTAGGGAAAATGGAGGCCAATACACTCATGCTGCTGTTTGGGTAATCCTTGCACTAACTAAGCTTGGCTTAGGGACTAAGGCATGGAAGTACTATAATATGATAAATCCTATAAATCACTCTAATACAGAATTAGAAGCAAGAAGATATAAGGTAGAACCTTATGTAATGTCTGCTGATGTATACATCAAAGAGCCACACGGAGGAAGAGGAGGCTGGAGCTGGTATACTGGTGCTTCTGGTTGGATGTATAAGGTAGGCATAGAAGATATTTTAGGAATTAAAAAGCTAGAGGGAAAAGGCTATTTAATTGAGCCTTGTATACCTGATGAATGGAAGGAATATGAAATTAATATTAAAAATAAATTAGAAAATTATAATATAATAATTAGAAGAGGTAAAGAAAAAGGAATATTTATAAATGGAGCAAAGCAAGAGAATAATTTAATTCCAAAGGATAAGGGAGAGCTTCAAATAGTAGTTATCATATAAGCATTATACATTGTAAATTAATTTTCCTTTATGTATAATTTTATTAACAATATAAATACTTATATATATGATATGGGGGAGAATTATGGAAGATTATACAATGGAAGTGGTAAAGAAAATAGCTCTTATTGCTCATGATAATAGGAAGGAAGCCTTATTAAGCTGGGCAGAGGAAAATAAAGAGGAATTAAACAAACATAAACTTTGTGGCACTGGAACTACAGCAAAACTTATTAGTGAAAGAACAGGCTTAAAAGTAGAAGGTTTTAAAAGTGGGCCTATGGGTGGAGACCAACAAATAGGTGCTGCTATAGTAAATGGTGATATCGATATTATGATTTTCTTTTGGGATCCATTAACATCTCAACCTCACGATCCAGATGTTAAAGCTTTATTAAGAATAGCGGTTTTGTATGATGTAACTGTTGCTATGAGTAAATCAACTGCAGATTTTCTTTTAACCTCCATTAATATTAATAAAGAGTATAGTAGGAATGTTATAGATTATTATAATCGTATCCGTAGGGATAATTTCTAAGAAGGTGGAGAGTAAATGAACAAAACAAAAAGAGCTATTTTTGAATCTGCCATAAAGGTTTTTTCAGAAAGAGGTTATACTGGTGCAACTATGGATGAAGTAGTGGCAAAAGCAGGTGTTGCTAAGGGAAGTTTATATTATCACTTTAAGAGTAAAGAAGAACTTTTCATATTTATTATTAAGGAAGGTATTGACCTTATTCATGATGAAGTAGAACAGGCAACTAAAAGCATGGATAATCCTTATGAAATCATACAAGAGTCTGTTAAGGTAATGCTTAAGTATGTATATGAAAATAAGGATTTATTTAAGGTTATAATTAGCCAGTTATGGGGAAATGAAGAACGTAATGATATTCTTAGAGATGAGATAAAAACTCTTATAGATAATAGCACATCTAAGTTTAAAGCAGGTATAATTGGTGGCTTTATAGAAGACGAAGACCCAGAACTTTTAAGCTATAGTTTAGTTGGAGTTCTAGTTTCAGCAGCACTTTATGAAATTATCAATGAAAAAGAATATAATCATGAAGAAGTAGCTAAAAAGTTTATGAAGTATTTTGAACACGGAATAAAAGCTCCTTAGAGAGCTTTTATTTTTATTTAACTTTATATTTTGTGGATTAATGTTAATAAAGTCTTATAGTAATAAAATATCCATGTTATGTAAAATATAGGTTGTAAATCTTTGGATAAGAACTTAAAATAATATTAGGTGAGTTTTTAATATATATTTTAAGGAGTGTTGCGTTTATGAAAAAGGTTATTAATAATCCTGATTATGTTGTGGAAGAAATGTTAGAAGGTATGTTATATGCCTACCCTCAATATTTAAGTAAAGTCGAAAATGCAAACGTTTTAGTAAGAAAAGAAATGAAAACTGATAAGGTTGCCTTAGTAAGTGGTGGAGGAAGTGGACATGAACCTTCTCATGGTGGATTCGTAGGATATGGAATGCTTGATGGAGCTGTAGCAGGGGCTGTATTTACATCACCAACACCTGATCAAATTTATGAAGGCATTAAAGCAGTTGCTAATGATGCAGGTGTATTATTAGTAGTTAAAAATTACACTGGTGATGTTATGAACTTTGATATGGCTAAAGAAATGGCTGAAATGGAAGGGATTAAAGTAGAATCTGTAATAGTTAATGATGATGTTGCAGTGGAAAATAGTACATGGACAATAGGAAGAAGAGGAATAGCAGGAACAGTTTTTGTTCATAAAATAGCAGGAGCTAAAGCAGAAACAGGAGCTACTTTAGAAGAAGTTAAAGCTGTAGCAGAAAAGGTAATAGATAATGTTAGAAGTATGGGGATGGCACTTACTCCTTGTATAGTTCCAGCTGCTGGAAAACCTAATTTCACTTTAGATGAAAATGAAATGGAAATTGGAATGGGTATTCATGGAGAACCAGGAACACATAAAGAAGAATTAAAGACTGCTGATGAAATAGTTACTCATTTAATGGATAAGATTTTAGGAGATATGACTTTATCAGAAGGTGAAGAAGTTTCTGTTTTAGTTAATGGATTAGGTGGAACTCCATTAATGGAACAATTTATTATAAATAGAAAAGTAAATAAGATATTAGAAGAAAAGAAGATTAAAGTATATAAAACTTTAATTGGTGAATATATGACTTCTATAGAAATGGCTGGATTCTCAATTAGTTTATTAAAGTTAGATGAAGAATTAAAGAATTTATTAGATGCGAAGGCAGATACTCTAGCATTTAAACAATTATAGGATGGGAGTGAAACCTATGGGATTAACATTAAAAGAAATACTATATATATTTGATAAAATAGAAAATAAAATATCTTTAAATAAACAATTTTTAACTGACTTAGATGCAGCAATTGGTGATGGAGACCATGGTATAAATCTAAGTAAGGGCTTTAGAGTAGCAAAGGAAAAAATACAAAATATAGATTTTAAAGATTGGGGAGAAATTTTAAAGACCGTAGGGATGGCTATAGTATCTAATGTGGGAGGAGCTTCTGGACCGCTATATGGAACTGCATTTATGAAAGCTTCTATGTTAGGTAAGGGAAAAACAGAAATAACTATTATAGATTATAGAGATATATTACAGGCTTCAATAGAAGGTGTAAAGATGCGTGGCAAGGCAGAAGAAGGAGACAAGACTATGCTAGATGCATTAATACCAGCATATAATGAAGTGTGCCAAGGAATTGATAATAATCTTCCTATTTTAGAGACTCTTAAAAACTCAGTAATAGCTGCAGAAAAAGGAATGGAATATACAAAACTTATTGCTGCTAGAAAAGGAAGGGCAAGCTATTTAGGAGATAGAAGTATAGGTCATGAAGATCCAGGAGCAACATCATCCTTTATGATTTTAGAAGTAATTTTTAATACTGTTAAGGAGCTTAGGGAATAGTTATGGTATCACTTTTAATAGTATCACATAGTGAATTATTAGCAAAAGGAATAAAGGAACTGGCTAAAGAAATGTCAGGAGATGTTGTAATAGAGGCTGTAGGTGGAACTGAGGATGGTAGACTTGGAAATGACTATAGTAAGATATATGAAGCTTTAGATAAGATTTATACTGATGATGGCGTGTTAATATTATTTGATTTAGGAAGCTCTTATTTAACAGCGGAAATGGTGAAAGAGGCCTTTGAGATGGAAGGCAGAGAAAATGTGAGAATTGCAGATTCTGCTATGGTGGAAGGAGCAGTTATTTCATCAATAGAAATGAGTCTTGGCAGATCCCTAGATGAAGTTTGTGAGAAATTATTAGAATTAAAAATAAACAAAATATAAGTGGGCTAGAGCCCAATGTAAAATGAAGAATTAAAAATTAAGAATTGTAGAAGGAACTCTTTGCAGAGTTCCCAAAAGTAAATTGTTTTAGTAATTTGATTTTCAAGTTAAACATTAGGTTTAAGCCTTTTATTTTAATTTATTTTAATTAAGTGTACTTACGAGTATAGATATAAAATCTATTATTTGTAGGTACACTTTTTTGCATATTTATTTAGAAGGAAAGGTAAAATATTATTTTTTAATAATTGAAAATGATTACTAAGATAAAAGTGTAAAACTAATTTATAGATATTGACTAGTCAGTACAAAAGTAGTATAAATATATCAGAACAATTTACTGACTAATCAGTACGAAAAACTAAATAGAAGGTGATTATATGAATTTCCTAAGAATTGCAAAGGAAGATATTAAAGGTATTCTCAACAATAGGTTTATACGTGTATCAATAATTGCAATTATAATAGTTCCTCTTTTATATTCATTGTTATATTTGTATGCCTTTTGGGATCCTTATTCCAAACTGGAAGACGTTCATGTAGCAGTGGTAAATAATGACAAGGGAACTGTTATGGATGGCGAAAGTGTAAATTATGGGAAAGATATCGAAGATGAACTAAGGAATAATAATGAAATTGGCTGGGTTATTACTTCAGAAGAAGAAGCTAATGATGGATTAGAAGGAAGTGGCTATTATGCAAAGGTAGTTATTCCAGAAGATTTTTCATCAAAGGTAACTTCTGCAAAGGAAGGAAAACCAGAACCTGCAAAAATTCAGTTCGTTACAAATGATAAAAAGAATTTCTTAGCAGCACAAATTAATTCAAAGGTTCAATCAGAATTAAAAGGAAAAATTACAAACAAAATATCAAGCAATTATATTGAGGTAGCATTTGATAGTTTGTATGAAGCAAAGGATGGCTTAACACAAGCTGCTGATGGAAGCAAAAAGCTAAATGATGGTTTAAGTACCTTAAATGAAAAGGTTCCAGAATTAGCAGATGGTGCTAATCAATTAAGTGATGGTTCATCACAATTATTAAATGGTCAAGTAGCCTTAAACAATGGAATAAATGAAGTTTCAAATGGATCACAAGCATTAAATGCTGGACTTTCACAATTATATGGAAAAGTTCCAACATTAAGTAATGGTGTTACTGCATTAAGTAATGGAGCTTCAGATTTAAGTAAAGGAATTTCTACAGCAAATTCAGGATCACAACAAATTGCTGACGGAAGTAAAGCATTATATAATGCCTATACTTCAACTATTTATCCCTCAGTTGGACAATTAAAAAGTGGGGCAAATCAATTAAATGAAGCATTAAATGCAGGACAAGAAGATATAGCAAAATTAAGTGCAGGTGCTAATACAATTGCTAATAAGTCAGATGCTGTATCAGCAGGATATGCACAAGTTAGTGACGGAATAAATAAATTAGTTGCAGGAGTATCAAGTTCATCTGATGCAAATGCTATGGTTACTTCATTATTAACTAAAGCAGCAAATGAAACAGATGTTAATGTAAAAAATGCTTTAATTAATCAAGCATTACAAATTACTGAAAAAATTAATGAAGCTTCAAAAACTAATGAACCATTAGTACAAAGTTTATTAGAAGGTAACAATAACTTAAAAACAGGTATTGTTGAATACACAGCAGGCTCAAAAGCCTTAGCAAATGGTACAACTTCTTTAATTTCTAAAGTTGGACAAGTTCAACAGGGGGTTGGACAATTAAGTTCAGGACTAAATCAATTAAATGCTGGTTTAGATCCTTCAAGTAGTGAATTTGGAATTGGATTAAAAACTATAGCTGATAGCACAGCTAATTTAAGCAATGGATTAAATACTATCAATACAGGAGCTAGTAGGTTAACTGAAGGAGCTAATGAATTAAATTCTAATATTCCAACATTATCATCAGGAATAACTGATTTATATAATGGATCAACTGCTCTTGCAAATGGAACTACTGAATTATCAAGTGGTTCAAATAAGTTAGTTAATGGACAACAAGAATTAAATTCAGGTATAACTAAATTAACTTCAGCAGTTCCAGAATTAACAGATGGAGTTAATAAACTTTATGATGGTAGTAAAGAATTAAGTGATAAATTAGGTGAAGGTGCAGATAAATTAAAAAATGGCTTAGTTAATTCAGCCAAAGATATGGGTGAATTTGCATCCCAAGCAATTAATATGAATTCAGAAGCAATAAATAAGATACCAAATTACGGTACAGGATTTGCACCATATTTTATGCCATTATCCTTATGGATTGGAGCAATAATGATGTTCTTCGTAATACCTTCTAAGTTAAAGGATGAAGAAAATCTATCTAATTTTGATATTGTTGCTGGAAAGTATTTATCCTATGCCTTTGTTGGAATTTTACAAGCTATATTAGTAAGTACTGTAGTATTAATGTTAGGATTAAAACCAACTAATATAGGAGTGTATTATTTAACTAATATATTCTTATCTTTAGTATTCGTTGCAATAGTGCAATGTTTTATATCCCTATTTGGAGATGCAGGAAGATTGTTATCAATAATATTACTAATACTACAACTTACAGCCTGTGCAGGAACATTCCCATTAGAAGTATTACCTAAGTTCTTCAAAGTATTATATCCATTTATGCCATTTACTTATGCGGTACAAGCATTAAGAGAAGTAATATCAGCTGATGTTATAAATTACAGTATAGTAGGAAAAGACTTATTAATCTTAGGATTAATATTAGTAATATTCCTTGCTATTTCAGTTTCACTAAAGAAAGTTGGAGAAAAGATTACTTCTGCAATAGAAGGCAGAAAAAGTGATGTAACAGCCTAAAAAAATGAAGAATTAAGAATGTAAAATGTAGAATTTAGGAGGAAACTCCCTAGGAGTTTCTTAAATGAAGATTTTTATGAAAGAATTAAAGAATGAAAAAATTAAATAGGGAAGATACAGCAAAATTATAACAAAAAAGGTTGAGCATAAGCTCGACCTTTTTAAATTCCTAATAGTTTAAAAATTATTCTCTATAATCCATACCTAATACATTAAGAGTATCTTCTTCTAAATATACAACTATATATCCTAATAAATCGTCCTTTGATGTATTAAAAATTACTCTAAAAGTTTCTATATTTCTTATATCCATACTCTTCGTTTTTGTAGCAACAAAATGCTCACTTGTAAATATTACTTTCCCTATAGTTGCAGTATCTGAATTAATTATTTCTGATTTAATGGTATCATCTAACCAGTTATATGCTATTTCTCTAATTTCGTTATTAGTTTTATCAGCAGTAGTAGTATTACACCCTATTAATAGCAGTGCAAAAAATAATATTAATAATGTAGATTTTATTAAACTTTTCATCAACATAACCTCTCAATTTAATATTACGAAATATTATTTGATATTATAATACCATCAAATTCAATTTATTACCATTAAAATACTTTTTTGAAAAAATATTAATTTTTTTGTGAATATATATTTTATAAAAATAGCTCTAAAGCAAGTTAAATACTTGATTTAGAGCTATGTGAATTTTAATGTGATTTTAATTTTTGCACTTCAGAATCCGAAGAAATTACATTGATAAATCTTTATTTTTAATCATAGAAGCTTTATGATTAGTATCATCTACTCTTGTTAAGCAAAGGAATCCTATTACAAATAATACTATTAAGCTTAAGATACCATTTCTAGTATGACCAGTTGCTTGAGTTATTATTGCCATAAGGAATGGACCCATAATAGCGGCAAATTTTCCAAAGATATTATAGAAACCAAAGAACTCATTTGCATTTTCTTTAGGTACCATCTTTCCGTAGAAGGATCTAGAAATTGCTTGGATACCACCTTGAGCAGATCCAACTGCCATGGCTAAAATCCAAAAGTCTAAGGTAGTCTTTATAAAGTATCCATAAATACATATTATAGTATAAGTAATTATTCCAATATAAAGTAATTTTTTACCCCCAATTTTTTCAGATAGCTTGCCATATAATATTGTAAATGGGAAAGCTACAAATTGAGTCAATAATAAAATTATAAGTAATGATACCATAGAAATTCCAAGGTCAGTTCCATAGGAGGAAGCCATACCTATAATAGTATCTACACCATCTATATAGAAGAAGTATGCTATTAAGAATAAGAATATATTTTTATGACTTTTAATAGCTTTAAGTGTAGTAAATAATCTTTTAAAGGATTTTTGTACAGGATTCTTTTCAGGTTCAACATAATATATTTGATTAACATTTTTTAATATTGGAATAGTAAATATCATCCACCATAGTGATGTAATTAAAAAGGTTATCTTACATGCAAGAGGAAGACTAATAGGCAGAATTTCCTTTTGAGAAAGTAAAACTACTGCTATTGAAATTATAAATGGAATTGTACTTCCAATATATCCAAGAGCAAAGCCATAGGATGAAACCTTGTCCATTCTTTCCTGATTAGTTACATCTATTAAAAATGCATCATAGAAAATATTAGTTCCAGAGAATCCAACTAAGGTAAAGCCGTAGCAAATTAATAATAATATAGGATTATTTTCTGGAATAAAAGCAAGTAAGGTTGTAAAAAATACACCAATACTAAAGAAGAACTTAAAAAACTTCTTTTTATTTCCCTTATAATCTGCTATGGTACCAAGAATTGGTGCAAGTAATGATACAACCATAGTAGATAAAGAAATTGTATATCCCCAAAGAGCTGTAGAATTAGCGGAGGACATTCCACCTGCTGATGCAACAGATTTGAAATATATAGGCAATACAGTAGAGGTAATTGTCATTGAATAAGCAGAGTTAGCCCAATCATAAAATGCCCAACTCTTTTCTTGTTTTGTTAAACTTTTCATATTTTCCCCCTTTAAAAATTCAGCTTGTCTGAATTTATTTTATAAGTACTCTATAAAATATAGAGTATAATTTTATGTTGAAATACATTAATGTAAGAATGAAAAAATTAAAAAATGAAATTACTAAGTTTCTTCATTATTTAAATTTTAAATTATTTTTAAGTTATAGTATTGCAAATTACATATATTGTTTGGAAGTCGACTTGGAGCTTGCGACGGAGATGGAGAACACTATATGTAATTTGCATTAACCTACTCAAAAATTCTTAACTCTGCTTCTCCGTCAGTTTTCCCAAGATTAACTCCTAGAATTTTAGCAAGGGTAGGGCCATGATTTATAAGCTTCCCACCATTAATTTTAAATCCTTTCTTTATACCATTACCATAAGCCATGAAGAAGGTAGTATAGTTAGCCTTTTTAGGATGATATCCATGAGTTGCCTTAGTTCTATGAGGTACCTTTCCAACTTCATTTTCTTTAACTTTTTCAACTACACTTCCTAAAGCTTCATTAACAAAATAAAAATTATTATTACCTTCAATCATAAAGCTACAATTAGGGTCAGCACCTTCATTTTCAGCTTCCTTTGATGTTAATATAAATTCAATAGGTGAATTTTCGCTATTTTTTAGTTCTTCTAATAATTCCTTAACTATTGTATAAGTTTTGCTATCATTTTTATCCTTTAGATATACATAAGAAGAACCATCACAGCTTTTGGCTACAGCCTTATAGGATTTAATTACTCCTTTGTCATTAACCTTAAGTAAGCCCTTTTCCCTAAATAAGGAGTTAAGCCTAATTAAATAATCACCATCTAAAGCACTATGATCACCTAAAGCAACAATAGTACTTTCTTCAAAGATATTTGCTTCTTTCAAAGTATTTATTAACTCTCCTAATCTTTCGTTATGTCTTATTAAAGCTTCATTAGCTTCTTTACTATCATATCCATGATAATGTCTATTAGTATCAACATCTGTATAGTGAATTAATAATAAATTAGGTTTATATTTAGCAATAGTATATTTTGCAGATTCATGTACAAAATTATCTAAAGCAGGTTGAGATAACCCATGTCTTAAATGTCCAAAACGCTTATTTAAATCTAATTGATATTTAACACTTCCAGATAAAGCAGACATAACCAATTGGTTTTGCCAAGGTTTTGGAGCAAATATTTCTGTTAAATTATAATTTATGCTACTACGTCCAGAAACTGGCCACAATAAAGCAGCAGTAGTTAATCCTTTTTCAGCTGCTAAATCATATAAGGTAGGAGCTTTTATATATTTCCTATACCAATACCAATTTGGATTTATGTCAGAAAATTTATTTAAAGTATTATTTATAATCCCATGATTTTTAGGATACATACCAGTGGTAATTGTAGCATGAGCAGGGTAAGTTAATGTTGGATAAATACTCTCAACATTTGTTATTAAGCTACCATTATCTATTAAGTATTTAAAATTATTTAATTCCTTTAGTTTATCAATATCCTCTGATGATACAGCATCAAATGATATGACTATCAAATATTTTGATTCCATTTCTCCTCCAATCTTTATAGATAGTATATTTTATATATTATTATACATAAATTTTAATAGAAATAGAATATATTGGTATAAAACATTATATTTTAATATTATAGATTTATTTATTATATAGATTTATGCAGAAGATGTGGTGATATAAATGAGCAATAATAATTGTAATCCCTTTGCTGGTGGAGAAGTTCCACCCTGTAGTGAGTTTTTAGGTAATGCTAATCCTATAATTAAAGATGGAGAATTAATTTTTAGAAATTATAATAGAGTATTTTATTTTATAAGTACAAATTCACAAATTAATAATTCCACCACAGGGTGCTTTGCCCTTGGAAGTTCAAATGTTCAAACTAATTTACAAATAAGTTTAGAAACTTTTTTAGTAGGGTTATATATAAATGAAGTAGAAATAGGTAATATTAAGCATTCTAAAGAAAATACTATTCATAGTAATAAAGAAGCCAATGATTTTATTAACACTACCCTTGAAAATAATCCAGAGATAACAGTAGACTATGCACCACAATTAATAATAGTTATATCTAACAGTAATGCTATTCTTTCTTTATATACAAATATAATAAATATATCTCCTCTAAATTATTACATCTTATTTATATTAAATAGATTAGAAAATAATCCAGGATTATTCTTTGGAAATAATTCTTATGCCACAGAAGATCCAATTAACTTTAGTTTATCAGACTTAGCCCTAATATTTCCCTTTGAGTAAAAATAATGAGATAATTATATTAGAAAACATTTAATTAATAAATTGTTATGTGTTTATGGAGGAAATATGGAAAAGTTACTTATAGTAGAGGATGAGAAACAAATTAGTAAAGTAATGAAATTATATCTAGAGAAAGAAGGATATTTAATTGATTTAGCCAATGATGGGAAAATAGCAGATGAATTAATAGAAAATGATACTTATGACCTTGTAATTTTAGATATTATGATGCCCTATAAGGATGGATGGTATCTTTTAAAAAAGATAAAATCTATAAATAATAATACACAAGTTATTATTACTAGTGCTAGAGGAGAAGAAGAGGATAGAATCTTTGGACTTGAGCTAGGTGCAGATGATTATATGGTTAAACCAATAAGTATGCGTGAATTAGTATTAAGGGTTTCATTAAGACTAAGGAATTTAAAAAAAGAAGAAATAGCTGAGCTTTATTTAGGAAACTTAAAGGTAGAGAATAATAATAGAAGAGTCTTCGAAGATAATAAAGAAATAATATTAACTCCTAAGGAATATGATTTAATGCTATTTTTTATTGAAAATAAAAATAGAGTGTATTCAAGAGAGGATTTAATATTAAAGGTTTGGGGATATGACTTTTATGGTGATTCAAGGACTGTTGATACTCATATAAAAAAACTTAGGGAGAAGATTACTTTCTTTAGAGATAATTTAAAAACTATATGGAGGGTAGGCTATAGCCTTACAATTGAAAATGAATAAGATAGGTAAAAGAATTATTAAATATATGATTATAATTAATTTAATAGTAGCAGTTGTAGGAATATTATTGACTTCTTTTATACTTCCAAAGATTTATATTAATAATGAGTATTCTGATTTAGAGAAAGTAAGTGAGTATGTTTTAGAAGCAGCCCAAAATGATACAAAGGTAGATTTAGCTAATATTTATGCTGTATTAATAGATGATGATTCAATTACCAATATGTGTAAACCGAGCGGAAATGGAAAAGGACATATGGCACAAATGGGTGGTATGAATAATCCTATGAATGATATTGATTTTACTAGCATTAGTGGTAAGGAAATCTTTAAAGATAAAAATAATAATACCTATATAGGCGTAAAAATTCCAACAGAATATGGGGATATAGTAGTATATAAAGGATTTGAAGAAATAAGCTCCCTAATAAAAAGTGTTAACTTTATAATGGCTTTAATATTTTTAATTTCAATTATAATTTCAAGTATTAGTGCGTTATATATGGGAAAGAAATTTTCAGAGCCAATAGTAGAATTACAAAAAAGGGCTGATAATATTTCAAAAGGAATATATTCAAAGGGGTTAAATATTAATACTAAGGATGAAATTCAAGAATTAAATACTAGTATTGATAAAATGTCTCAGGAGCTTGAAATAAAAGATAGATTTCAAAGGGAATTTATTAGCAATGTTACTCATGATTTAAAAACACCTTTAACTGTTATTAGAGCCAATAGTGAAGTTATAAAAGATGGATTAGTTGAAGGAAAAGAATTAATAGAATATGCTAAAAATATAATAGACGAGGTAGATATATTAGTTGACTTAGTAAATGAGATATTAGTATTAAGCAAGATTAGAGAAAATAAAAGTATTATAAATCCTAAAGATACTGATTTTATAGAATTTATTGAAGAAAGTTATTACAAATTAAAAAACACATTGAATTTAAATACAAGGCTAATTTTAAAAAGTGAAATAGAAGAAGATAAATTATTAGTACCTATTGATACTAGGTATTTATATAGGGTTTTAAGTAATTTCATAACTAATGCCATAAAGCATTCTAAAAGTGATAAAAATATCATTTTAGGAGTAAGAAATGCAGTAGAAGGAATAGAAGTTTATGTTAAGGATTATGGAGTAGGAATAAATGAAACGGATGAAAAAAATATGTGGGATAGATATTATAAAGAAGAAAAAAGTGGAGGAATGGGATTAGGATTAGCTATTTCAAAAGAAGTACTTACAGTACATAATTTTAATTATGGAATTAGAAGTAAGCAGATGGAAGGCTGTGAATTTTACTTTATTATCCCAAGTAATTTAATAAAGAGATAGTTTTCACAAATTAATCACAAATTAATCATTATACTATAAAAATTGCTAGCTATTATATAGATATAAAGAAGTTAGGAGGAATGATGATTATGAAAAAGTTAGCTCTATCAATTGCTTTAATGTCTGTAATTATAGTTGGAGGTAGTGTTGCAACCTTTGCAGCAGAAACCAATGAAGATACTACAGTAAATGAAGCAAACATAACTACTGATGAAAGTAAAACTTATGGGAATCCAAATTGTCCATATTATAGTGAAGAAAATAAGGGATTAGGAAATGTAGATTGTCCATATTATGAGGAAGTTAATAATGAAAACAACGAAGGGCTTGGACAAGGAAAGAGATATGGTTATAATTCAGAAAATAAGGGAAATGGTAATTGTAACAGAACTGGACAAAGAATTATGAGAAATAGAAAAGCTACAAATGAATAAAAAATTGTAAGGGACAGTAGTTAGTTTTGTTTTTATAGAAAACTAATTACTGTCCCTAAATTATAAAAAGATTTAAATTTTAAATTTTGATACAAGATCAAGAAGCTCTTGAGATAACTCAACTTGTCTTGTAGCGGTATCCACCATCATTATTACAGTATCAGTAGTTTCAGTTATGCTAGTTTTTACGTTATCAACATTACCAGATGAATTTTGTGACATAGAAGCTAGTGATTGAATAGCGTCGCTTAATTCAGACATAGTTGCTGAAACTTCTTCAGACATAGCAGCTATATTTTCACTCATTTCTCTTATGAATATTCCATCCTTTTCGTATTTATTACCAACATCTATAAATTTATTAAATTCAGTCATTATTTCTTTATCAATAAAGTTTAGAAGATTATTACTACTAGTAGTAATATCATTAAAGGCAGTTTTTACTTCACTTATTGTATTTTTAACATTTTGAACAGAAGCCTTAGATTGCTCAGCAAGAACTCTAACTTCTTCAGCTACTACTGCAAAACCTTTTCCTTGCTCACCTGCACGAGCTGCTTCAATAGCTGCATTTAATGCCAAAAGATTAGTTTGTTCTGCAATTTCTTCAATGGAGTTTGCCATATTTACTATTTCATTAACTACATTTCCTTTATCTATAGAAGATTTTATATCATTTTCAAAGTCTTTATAAATAGAATTTGTATTTTTAATTACATATTCAGTATTATCTTTAATTTTTGTAGATCTTCTTTGTATTTTTTCAGCGTTCATATTACCATCATTAGCTTTTTCAGAAAGAATTCCTATGCTAGAAGAAACTTCTATTATAGATGCAGCTAACTCTTCTGTTATTGCACTAGTTTCTTGAATAGTAGAATTAATATCTTGTGTGGCCTCATTGATTTGATCAAATTGGACAGTAATTTCTTCAATTCCCATAGCAAAATTTTCGCTAGATACATTAACATCCCTAGTAGTATTTGTAACAGTATTTATTATATTTTTTAAGTTTTCTTGAGCTATATTTAAAGCTGTTGAAATTTCTCCAAATTCATCCTTGTACTTGATTTCTATACTTTCGGATAAGTCATATTTAGATAATCTATCTGATAGTTTTAATACTTTTTTTAAGGATTTTGATATTCTAGAAGTTATTATTGCTGCTGCTACTAATGCTGCTACCAATGCAAATGCTAGTACTATAGTAGATAATTCAATAGAATAACTATAAATACTTTCACTTGTTTTAATAGAATCTTTAGCCCAATCATTATTTAATTCAACTAATCTAGTTAATTTAAGTGTAAGTTCATTTCTTAAATTATCAAGTTCTTGAATATAAGTAGAGGCTTCTTCATATTTATCATCTTCTACTAAATCCATAATTTTATTAGAAGTATCAGCATTTTTCTTTATACTTTCAACTACTTCGTCAAATCTTTTTCTGTTTTCATCTGAAGTAATAGTTTTATCATATAATTCAATTAGTTGTTCATTACGAGTATTATTATATGAGATATTTTGAATTGTTGTTTTTCTTTGAATGTTATCGTTAGTAATATTAAGTAATAGCTTACTACTAAGATAATTATATGTAGAGTTTTCACTTAATTCATTTATATATGAAATTCCAAGAGTATTATTTAAATAAAGGTTTTTACTAGCTACATTAATTTTATGCATACTGAAAATTCCTAATCCCCAAATAAATAATAATAAAACAATTAGTAAAGTAAAGGTAATTATAAGTTTAGTTGAAATCATATTGATTTTTTTTAATTTAGTGTTCTTGTTTTTTAATTTTTTTTTCATACCAATCTCCTTATATATTAAAAATAAATTAAGCAAATAAAAAAAGATAACCAATTTAATTATCGATAAAAAATAAAGATAATTAAGTGGTTATCTAAAATAATTATTTAATATTAATAAAATTGATTGGTTTTACTTACTCTATCTATGTGCTCCCTATCAAAATTATAATCAAAGGAAGCTGATTGGTTATTTGGTTTTATTGGTGTGGCAAAATCTTTATTTTTCATAGGAATTGTTCCATCTGTTCTTTTCTTTTTATTATTAGATTTAGACATAGTACATTCCTCCTATAAATTTTTTAAATATCATCACTTAAAGGTGTATCCAACTGTTCTGTGTAATCAAATTCTGCATTAGAAATATTATTTACAACAATTGGATCTTCAACAGTACTAGGTAATATTGAAGAGGGACCTTCTACTTTACCATGGCTAATTAAAGAATGTGCTTCTGGAGCATAGCCTGTTCTATGTTCTGGTAAATAAATGTTTTTGTTATTTTGAATATTTGACATATAAACTCCTCCTTATATAAATATTATTTGAAGGAAAGGATTTTTAATTCCTAGTATTATCTTCTAATATTGTATTAGTAAAATAAAATTTATAAGTAGAGGTTAATAAATTATGGTAAAATAATCTTGAGAAAAAGAGTTAAGGGGGTTAAAATGAGAAAATTATTAGCTACAGATTTAGATGGAACTTTATTAAAGGATAATAAAGTTACTGAAGAAAATAATTGTTTTGTTTATAAACTTCAAAAGGAAGGAAACCTATTAGTAATTTCAACTGGAAGACCTTATAATGGAATAGGTATGCTAAAAGAAGAAAGTAATATAATTGCAAATTATTATATATTGTTAAATGGAGCATTAGTTGTAGATTCATTAGGAAATATCATTGAGCAAAGGTTTATAGAAAAAGATATTATAGAAAATATTCTTGAAAATATATTTGATGATAATACTTTTATTTCTTTAGAATCAGGATATGTTACATATATATTAACAGAGGGTGATGATTTACCATATCCTATTAAAATAAGAGTAAATTCCTTTAAAGAAATAAAAGAAAATATAAGTTTAATCACCATGTATAGTCCTAAGAGGGAAATAAATGAAATTGAAAATATTAAAAATAACATAAATGAAAAATATGGAGATAGTATTATTGCCTATAGAAATGATAAATACATAGATATAGTTCCATTAGGATGTTCAAAAGGAAATGCCTTAAGGAATTTAATAGAAAAAGAACAAATTACTGAAGAGAATGTTTATGCTATAGGGGATTCATGGAATGATGTTAGCATGTTTGAAGCTGTAAAACATTCTTTTACCTTTCACTATGCTGAAGATGAACTAAAAAGACATTCAAAATATATAGTTTCATCAGTTGCAGAATGTATTGAAAAATTTATGTTGGTCAATTAATATAAATATATATAATTATAAATACAAAGTATATATTTTTTACTTAAAAGGAGGAAAATTATGTATCCAATTAAATTCGAAAATTTATATTATGAAAAAATTTGGGGTGGAAGAGATTTTGAGAATTTTAGAAATAATCTTCCAGAAGGTGAAATAGGAGAAAGTTGGGATATAGCTTGCCATCCAAATGGAACTGGAATAGTGGAAAATGGTGAATTTAAAGGAATTAAATTTGATGAGTTAATAAATAGATTTGGACATGCTTTAGTTGGTAATAAAGTAACATTAGAAAAATTTCCTTTACTAATTAAATTAATAAATTCAAAAGAAAAATTATCAGTACAAGTTCATCCAGGAGATGAATATGCAGCAAAGTATGAAGGAGATTATGGTAAGACTGAAGCTTGGTATGTTATAGATGCAAAACCAGGAGCTTCTTTAATAGTTGGGACAAAGAAGTGCACTAAAGAAGAATTTGAAGCAGCAATAAAGAATAATACAGTGGAAGAATGCTTAAATAAAATTAAAGTTAAAAAAGGAGATTGCTTCTTAATTAATAGTGGGTTAGTACATGCTATTTGTGAAGGGGTTATTATAGCAGAAATCCAACAAAATAGTGATGTAACTTATAGAGTTTATGATTATGGAAGACCAAGAGAAATTCATGTTGATAAAGCCCTTGATGTTATTAATTTTGACCTTCAATGTGAAAATTTAAGTGAGAAGGAAGAAGTTAAGTACGAAGGATATTCACAAAGTATTCTTTGCAAAAATCAATATTTTGGAATAGAAAAAATATCAATAGATAGTGAATACCTTGATAAAAGTAATGAAGATAATTTTGATATGTATACTTGTGTTGAAGGTGAAGGAACAATTGAAGGTAAAGACTTCCTAGAAAATATAAAAATGGGTGATAGCTTCTTAATTCCAGCAACTTTAGGAAGTTATAAAATTAAAGGAAATATTAAGGTATTAAAGAGTTACCCAGTAGTTTAATATTGAAAACTTACAAATTATAATTAAAAGATTAAAACTCCGAAAGGAGTTTTTTTCTCTAATTTACAGTTTTAAAAAGTTATTGCTTTTTAATTGTAGATATATACTTTATGATATATATACTTTATAATATATAATATATGTATTTAATAGAAGATAAGGGGATTTTAAATGACTAAATATGAGGAAATAGCTACTTCCATAAAACATAAAATAGCCAGTGGGGAATATAAAGCTAATGATCAATTACCTTTTGAAAAAGATATGTGTGAAAAATTTAATGCTAGTAAGATGACTGTGAAAAAAGCATTAGATTTATTAGTTGCTGAAGGTTTAATAGTAAAAAGAAGAGGATCAGGTACCTTCGTAAAGGATATATCACAGGATGAAATAGAGGATTTGTCTATTCAAAATCAATTTGCAGGATTAACAGCCACTATGGTTGGGCATAATGTAGAAACTAAAATATTAGATTTTAAAATTATAAATGCAGATGATAAGGTGGCTGAAAATCTAAAGATTGAAAAGGATGATTTTGTTTGTTTTATACATAGAGTTAGATATGTAGATGGAAAAGCAATTGTTATAGAAAAAACATATATGCCATTATATCTTTTCCCTTCAATAAAGAAGCCAGATGTTGAAGGATCAATTTATAGTTATATAGAAGATAAATTAAAATATAAGATACAAAGCTGTCATTCTACAGCAAGAGCAAGAAAATCAGATGAGCTAGATAAGAAATATTTAAAATTACTAAGTGATGAACCTGTACTTGAAATAGAAAGAATCGGATATTTAGACAACGGAAAAGTATTTGAATATTCATTTTCAAGGCATAGATATGATACCCATGAATTTAAAGCTATAATTATCAAATAATTATAGCTCTTTTTACAACTTTCGGTCTAAATATATATATATATATATATATGATATAAAAGTATAGACATATTTTAGGTATATAGATATAATTTATTTATAATAGTTAGAGGAGGAGAAGGAATATGGGAAATAAATATATTTTTCCTGAAGGTTTTTGGTGGGGATCAGCAACTTCAGGACCACAAAGCGAAGGTAATTTTAATAAGAGGAATAAAAATCTTTTCGATTATTGGTATGAAATAGAGCCAGAGGCGTTCTTTGATAGGGTAGGACCAGATGTTACATCAAATTTTTATAATTCCTATAAAGAGGATATAGCAATGATTAAGGAAATTGGATTAAATAGCTTAAGAACTTCTATTCAATGGACTCGTCTTATTAAAGATTTTGAGACTGGAGAAGTTGATGAAGATGGAGTAAAGTTTTATAATAATGTTATTGATGAAATTATAAAAAATGGAATGATTCCTGTGATGAATTTACATCATTTTGATTTACCAATAGAATTGTATGAAAAGTATGGTGGATGGGAATCAAAACATGTTGTTGATTTATTTGTTAAATTTGCAAAGGTAGCCTTTGATTTATTTGCAGATAGGGTTAAATATTGGACAACCTTCAATGAACCAATTGTAATAGTTGAAGGAGAATATCTATATAAGTTCCATTATCCTAAAATAGTAGATGGTAAAAAAGCAATGCAAGTTTTGTATAACTTAAATTTAGCTTCAGCTAAGGTAATTAAGGAATATAAAGATGGTGGATATGGAAAAGATGGTGGACAAATTGGTATAGTATTAAATCTAACTCCTGCATATCCAAGAGATTCTAAAAATGAAAAGGATTTAGAAGCTTCTAAAATTGCTGATAACTTCTTTAATAACTCATTTTTAAATCCAGCAGTAAAAGGAGAGTTTCCAAAGGACCTTGTAAAGCTTTTAAAAGATGAAAATGTGCTTTGGAAATACACAAATGAAGAATTAGATATTATTAAAAACTATACTGTAGACTTTTTAGGGGTTAATTATTATCAACCAAGAAGGGTAAAGGCAAAGGAGAGCGACTTCGATAATTCTAATGGATGGATGCCTGATAAATACTTTGATAATTATGAAATGCCAGGAAGAAGAATGAATATATACAGAGGTTGGGAGATATATCCTGAAGCTATTTATGATATTGCAATTAATATAAGAGACAATTATAACAATATACCATGGTATATTTCTGAAAATGGTATGGGAGTTGAAGGAGAAGATAAATTTATAAATTCTGAAGGATATATAGAAGATGATTATAGAATAGACTTTTTAAAAGAACATTTAAGTTATCTTCATAAAGCTATTGAAGAAGGTTCTAATTGCTTTGGATATCATTCATGGACTCCTATAGATTGTTGGTCTTGGACTAATGCTTATAAAAATAGATATGGATATATATCAGTAGATTTAAATACGCAAAAGAAAACTATAAAGAAGTCAGGAAAATGGATAAAAGAAGTGTCTAAAAATAATGGATTTTAAATAGACTATATTAAGTCTAAATATTTTATATAAGGGAGAGAAATGATGAAGAGCTATATTGTATTTGATATTGGTGGAAGTAGTGTAAAATATGCTATTATGACAGAAAAAGGAGAATTTATAAAAAAAGGAAGTTATAAATCAGTAAGAAATAATTTTGATGATTTTAAGTCTTCTATGATTTCAGAAATAGAAAAGGCTAAGGAAGAGTATAATATAGCAGGGGTAGCTGTTAGTGCTCCAGGAGGAGTAGACAGCGATACTGGAATAATTGGAGGAGCAAGTGCTTTGCCTTGTATTCATGGACCTAACTTTAAGAAAATATTTGGAGAAGATTTAGGACTAACTTTGGAAATAGAAAATGATGCAAATTGTGCAGCTTTAGGTGAAGTTTGGAGAGGTAGTGCAAAGGATAATAATGATGTACTTTTTGTAGTTTGTGGAACTGGAATAGGTGGAGCTGTAATTAAAGATAAGAAAATTCATAAGGGAAACAATCTTCATGGTGGAGAGTTTGGATATTTTATTTTAGAAGCTAATAAAAATGGAGAAGATTCAATCTTTAAGACTTGGAGTGAAGTAGGAGCAACTGGAGCATTAGCGAAAAATGTTGCTAAGCTAAAGGGACTTTCAGAGGATGAAATAGATGGAAGAAAGATATTTGAATTAGCTGAATCAGGAGATGAGGATTGTATTAAGGCAATAGATGAATTTTATTTTAATAATGCAATAGGAATATTTAACTTACAATACACTTATGATCCAGAAAAAATAGTAATTGGTGGAGCAATTAGTGGTAGGGAAGATTTTATAGATAGAATAAATGAAAAGCTAGATATTATAATGAATAAAATTACTGCTGCTAAGGTAAGACCAGTAATAGAAAAATGTAAATTTGAAAATGATGCAAATCTTATGGGTGCACTATTCCATTACTTACAAAGAAATAACTAATAAAATCCCCAGGGGATCAAATAATGTAAAAAGCTATGGTTAGTGGATATAAATCTACTAATGATAGCTTTTTTTATTAGAAATTTATAAAACATTACCGTATTAATATTTTTATATAATAAACTCGAAAAATGGATATAACTTAAAAATAAAAGTATATTTATAAATATAAAAAGTATAGACATTTAAAATAAAGGGTGATAAAATTGTATTTAAAGGAAACGTTTTCTAAAAAGTATAAAAGGTAATATAAATGGGAGGGAAATTAATGAAAAAGAAATTAATAAGCACTATTTGTTTATCAATTTTTGCTGCAACACTTTTTGCAGGTTGTGGTTCAAAGGCAACATCAAAGGAAGAGGGAGTTACGCTAAAGGTATTAACACATAGAACAGATATTATTGATACTACTCTTAAAGAAATTGGAGATGAGTATTATAACAAAACTGGAGTAAAGATTGAATGGGAAGGGATAACAGATTACGAAGGTGTTGTTAAGACAAGAATGAACACTAATGATTATGGAGATGTACTTAATATATTACCAGCTATTACTGCTGAAGAATTATCACAATTCTTTGAACCATTAGGAACTGTAGAGGAACTTAAAGATTATAGGTCAATTAATCAAAGAGCAGATAAAGATACCGTTTATGGAATTCCTAATGGACTTGGAGCAAATGGAATTGTTTATAACAAAAAAGTTGTTGCACAAGCAGGATATAATGAATTTCCAAAAACATTAGATGAACTTTATGATTTAGCGGACAAGCTTGCTAAACTTGGTGGAGTAGTACCACTAGCAATAAATTCTAAAGATAAGTGGCCTTTAGGACAATATGATTCAGTAGCAACTGTAGCTTATGGAACTCCATATTATTATAGAGATATGGGCAAAATGGATAATGTATTATTATCAGGAAAAGCAACAGGAGATGTATTAGAAATATTATATAAATTTGTAAGTAGTGGTTGGGTTGAAGGAGATTTAACTACAACTAACTGGGAGCAATCAAAAGTTGATATGGCAAATGGAAAGATAGCTATGATGGCTTTAGGAATGTGGGCAGTTCCTCAAGTTCAAGGGCTTTCATCAAGTCCAGAAGATATTGGAATAGCACCATTCCCGACAAATAATACTGGTAAATTAAAAGCAGAAGCTGGTCCAGATCAATATATAGCAGTAAGTAAGCATTCAAAATATAAAGAAGAAGCTATAGATTTTGTAAAATTCTATACTACCTCAGGCTATGCTGATAAAGAAGGTTTAATACCATCAAGTACAAAACAAGAATCAACAAATCCTGTTGTTAAAGGATATATGAATTCTGGAGTTGAATTAATGTTCTCAGATCCAGCAGAAACTGACCAAGCAGCAAGTGATTTAACTACTAATATAGCAGCTGATGCAGGAATTAAATTCTGGGAAGGAACTTATATTCAAGAAGCAGTAATTGCAGCAAAGAAGAGTCGTGCTGATTTTGAATCTGTTGTTAATAAATATAACGATAATTGGCAAAAGAGTAAGGAAAAATTAAGCAAATAAATATATATTTTAAATAGTAATTTTATAATAGGCTGTCGCATAATAAAAAAATAAAAAGATGTAATAATAGTTTGAGTTGTTTTGCGGCAGCTTAAACTTTATTCTTTATTAAGTAGGAGGATGGGGTCTTGTTTAGTAGATTAGATTATAAATATCAAAGAATAATAATAATATTCTTATTTTTAATAATACCACTAACCTTTTTAGTATTATTTACCTATTTACCGGCAATAAATATGATATCTTATAGCTTTACAAGCTGGAAGGGATATGGAACAAAGACCTTTGTTGGATTGCAAAATTACATAGATATATTTAGTAATCCAGATATTTTTGGAGCATTTAAAAATAGTATTTATTATTTTGTAGGAGGAATAATTCAATTAATTTTAGCTTTTTACTTAGCTGTATTAGTTAATTCAAAATTAAAAGGTAAGAACTTTTTCAAATCCATATTTTTCTTTCCATATTTAATTAATGGAGTTGCTATTTCATTAATGTTTTTATTCTTCTTTCAACCAGAAGGAACCTTAGATACAATAATGAAAATATTTGGTCTAGAGAAATTTATAACATTATGGCTAGGAAATGAAAATGCAGTTAATTATTCATTAGCCTTTACATCAGTTTGGAGATATATAGGATATAGCTTCATTATTTTCTTAGGAGCTATGCAATCAGTATCCACAGAAGTTCTTGAAGCAGCTGAAATAGATGGAGCAGGAGAATGGCATAAAATTAGATATATATTAGTTCCATCAGTAAAAAATATAATTAAGCTAAATTTAATTCTTAATATATCAGGAGCTATTTCAGTATTTGAAATACCATATATTATGACTGGGGGAGCTAATGGAAGTTCAACCTTTGTAATTGAAACTATGAATACTGCCTTTAAGTTTAATCAAGTAGGAAAGGCATCAGCTATGGCAGTAGTAGTAATGTTTGTAGTTGCAACTGTTGCACTTATTCAAAATATTTTCTTTAAGGAGGAAAAATAATGAGTGAAAAAGATATACTGAAATCAAAAATAAGGCAAATTGCTTGGAATATATTAAAGTATCTATCATGTATATTAGCAGCATTCATATTTATACTTCCAATATTGACTATATTTTTAGCATCTTTCAAGGGATATGAAGAGTTTTATGAGTCTAGTAAATTAGCACTACCAAAGCATTTATTTAATTTTTCTAACTATGTAACAGCCTTTGTAGATGGTGGGATGTTAAATGGATTTAAGAATACTGCAATTATTATGGTTATATCCTTAGCAGGAACTATATTAATGGGGGCTATGGTTGCCTTTGTTCTTCAAAGGTTTGATTTTAAACTAAAGAAATTAATTTTACTTATGTATTTATTCCCAATGTTTTTACCTATGGTTACTACACAGGTTGCAACTTTCCAAATTGTTTCTAAGCTAGGATTATATAATACTATTTGGGCACCTATAATTTTGTATCTAGGTGCAGATGTAATGAGTATTTATATAATGATGCAATTTATGGAGTCAATTCCTATTGCTAATGATGAAGCAGCTATGTTAGATGGAGCATCTTATTTATATATTTTTAATAAACTAATTTTACCTTTATTAAAGCCAGCAATAGCCACAATTATTATTTTAAGAGGAGTTGGAATATATAATGACTTTTATACACCATTCCTATATGCACCAAGCCAAGAATTAGGAACAGTTGCTACATCACTTTACAAGTTTATAGGACCTTATGGAGGTCAATGGAATGTAATAGCAGCAGGAGTAATATTAATTATGATTCCAACAGCAATAGTATTTATAGCCTTACAAAAATATATTTATAATGGCTTTGTAGATGGAGCTGTTAAATAAGAGGGGTATAGAATGAATAACAAAACTTTTAAATTTGTAAATACACTTTATGTAATAATGATAACAAATATATTAGCTATAGTTTATCTTGCTTTAGGATTATTTTCCTTCACCTTAGTTCCCGTTATTTTTACTGTAATTGAAGTTATGAAGGAATTAATAGATGAAGAGATAGATGGTTATTCAGGAATTATCAAATATTTTACTTCAAAATTCCTTGTTAATTTAATGAAACATAAGAGGGAAGAAGTTTTAACTGGGATTTATACATTAATGCTATTGATAGCTATATTTTTATTAAAAAGAATTAGTATCCCATATGCTACTAGTGTAAATATGCTCTTTATGTACATTTACACAATTATAAGTGTTTATTGGAGCTACTATGCTCTAAGGACATTATATGAAGAGAAGAATTTCAATTATATGAATATAGTAATTATAATGTTTAAAAATATTAAATCACTTTTAAAGACTATTTTTATCTTTATTGCTTTAATACTTTTAGGAATAGCTATGAAAGAAATATTAGTATTATTTTCAATTAGTTTATTTGGATTTTTATTTGTAAAGTTAAATCATAAAGCTATTACAAATTAATAAAAGGATCAAAATCTATAGGAGGAGATATGAGAAGAAATTTTGAAATAAGAAGCTTTAATTTTATTACATGGAATTGGTCAAAAGATGTAATTATTGAAGATGTAAAAAGAGAAATAGATTACCAGATAGAAAAATGTTATGTGAATACAATAACTTTTTCCTTTGCAGCAGTACAAGAACATTGCTATTCAACTGATATTTTCTGGCAAGGTAAGCACATGCCAAAGGAAACAGAGTTAGTAGAATTAATAAATTATGCTAAAAGTAAAGATTTAAAGGTTATATTAAAGCCAATGCTGAATGTTATGGATGGATATTGGAGAGCCTATATTAGATTTTTTGATGAAGATGTTCCTTGTGAACCTAAGTGGAGGGATTGGTTTAATAATTATAATAATTACTTGCTTTACTATGCTGAATTTTGTGAGAAAAATAATGTGGATATGCTTATCATTGGCTGTGAAATGGTTGGAACTGATCACAGAGAAGAGGAATGGAGATATTTAGTTTCAGAAATAAGGAAGATTTATAGTGGAAAACTAACTTATAATTGTGATAAGTACCAAGAGCATAATGTTAAATGGTGGGATAGCTTAGATTATATATCATCATCAGGTTATTATCCATTAGGACATATTGGAAAAGAACTTGATAGGATAGAAAGAGTAGTTAATAAGTATAATAAGCCCTTTTTCTTTGCAGAAGCAGGATGTCCATCAGTTAAAGCTTCGGGAAAGGCACCTAATGATTGGTCTGTAACCATAAATGGTGAGGCAAGTGAAGAAGAACAATATGAATTTTATAATGAATTATTAAAAGAAAGTATTAATAAAAATTTTATAAAAGGATTTTGCTTTTGGGACTGGCCGATGAAATCCCCCAAAAAAGAAGAAGAGAAACTTATTAGGGATTATAGCGTTAAGTTTAAATTAGCCGAAAGTGTAATTGCTAGGTACTTTAAGGGTTAGGAGTGGGTTAGATGTTATTAGAAAAAAACACAAAATTAGTTATGATAGGAGATTCAATAACAGATTGTGGTAGAAGATTACCTATAGGAGAAGGAAGCAATGGAGCAGAAGGTTTCGGATATGTATGTTTTGTTTCTAGCTTATTAAAGAACTTCTATAAGGATAATAATAATAGAGTAATTAATATGGGTGTTAGTGGAGATAGAGTAAGGGAATTAAAAGAAAGATGGGATAGAGATGTACTTGAATTAAATCCAGATTACTTATCAATAATGGTAGGTATAAATGATATTTGGAGGCAATTTGAACATCCTCTTAGAATAGAAGAACATGTGTATATAGATGAATATAGAAATACTTTAGAAGAATTAATAAAAAAAACATTGCCTAGTTTAAAGAAGTTAATATTAATTACACCATTTTTTATTGAAAGCAATAAAAGTGATTTAATGAGAGTAGAAGTAGAGAAGTACGGAGAAGTAATTAAGGAACTAGCAGATAAGTATGATGCTATATTTGTAGATACACAAAAAGCCTTTGATGAGCTTTTAGAAAATAATTATTCAGCTGCCTTTGCATTAGATAGAGTTCATCCAAATGCAACAGGTCATATGGCTATAGCAAGAGCATTTTTAAATTCTATAGACTTTAGTTGGCTGTAAATATAAGAGAGAGAGATTATGTTAAAGTATGTTGAAATATCTAATGATATAAGAAAAAAGATAATAGATGGGAAGTATCTACCTAATGAAAGACTTCCCTTTGAAAAAGAGATATGTGATAAATATAATTCAAGTAAGATGACAGTAAAAAAGGCTTTAGATATATTAGTTACAGAAGGTCTTTTAGTTAAGAGAAGAGGTAGTGGCACATTCGTTAAAGATATAAATCCAAAGGAAAGAGATAATTTAATAGCTTCTACTCAATTTAGAGGTCTATCTTCCTTCTATGTAAATCATAAGATTGAAAGTAAAATTATTGAATATAAAGTAATCAATGCAGATAAGAACATTGCAAAAAAATTATTAGTAACTGAAGAGGATTTTGTATACAAAATAATTCGTGTAAGGGTAGTAGATGGTGTTTCAGTTGTTTTAGAAGAAATGTATATGCCAATTCAAATAATACCAGGCTTAAAGAAACAGCATTTATCTGGATCAATTTATGAGTATATAGAAAGAATAATTAACTTAAAAATAAAAAGTGCTCATAGGACAATAACTATAAAGAAGTCTTCAGAATATGAGCAAAAGCTTTTAAATATTAAAAAGAATGAGCCTTTAGGAATAATAGAACAAGTAGCATACTTAGATAACGGGCAAGCTTTTGAATATTCTATAGTTACTCATAAGTGTGAAGATTTTAAAGTGAATTCTGTAGTATTTAGATAATTTTAAATTTCATAGATGAAAGTAAAAAATAGCCCTAAGAGTTAATAGCTCTTGGGGCTATTTTTGTTTACTTTATATAATTTATCTAGATTTAGTTAATGAAATATAAAATAAGTACACTATAAAAGGATATTTATACATATTATAATAATTCTTATAAAAGCTATGAAATAAGGAGGAAGGCAGATAATGAGAAAAATAAAAAAGATGGTTGCCCTTGCTACATGTACAGTAATGGCAATTTCAGCTATATTAACAGGATGTGGGAATTCAACAGAAGCTTCTGGCTCAAATAACGGCACTCCAACTACTTTAACTTGGTATACCATTGGAGAAGAACCAAAGGATTTAGATAAGGTATTAGCTGAAGCAAATAAATACTTAGAAGAAAAAATAAATGCTAATATAAACATGAAATTTATAGGATTTGGGGATTATAATCAAAAAATGTCTGTTGTAATTAATTCAGGTGAAGATTATGATCTAGCCTTTACATCTTCATGGGCAGGAGATTATTTAGGAAATTCCAGAAAAGGAGCTTTCTTAGAATTAGATGATTATTTAAATTCTGATTCTGGAAAGGATTTAAAAGAAGCTATCGATCCAAGATTTTGGGAAGGAGCAACTATAGATGGAAAAGTTTATGCTGCACCAAATCAAAAAGAACTGGGAGTAGCACCAATGTGGGTATTTACTAAAGAATACGTAGATAAATATAATATACCATATCAAGATATACATAGCTTAGAAGATTTAGAGCCATGGTTAAAAGTTATTAAGGAAAATGAACCAGATGTAGTTCCTTTATATATTACCAAAGGATTCTCTTATGGAGTGTTCTTTGATTCAATAGTAGATCCAGTTGGTATAGAATCAGATGACACATCTTTAACTATAAAGAATATATTTGAAACACAACAAATGAAAGATAGATTAAATACTTTAAGAAAGTATTATCAAGCTGGATATATAAATGCAGATTCTGCAACTGCTCAAGATGATAAATCAGTTAAAAGATTTGTAACAAAAGCAGATGGACAACCTTATGCTGATGAACTTTGGTCAAAATCACTAAACTACCCTGTAGTTTCAAGTCCTATAGTACAGACCTTAATTACAAATGGTTCTACAACAGGGTCATTAGTTGCAATATCAAGCAATTCAAAAAATAAAGATAAGGCTTTTGAATTCTTATCATTATTGAATACAGATAAAACTTTAAGAAATATTATAAACTTTGGTGTAGAAGGTCTTCATTATGAAAAAGTTGGAGAGGATCATATAAAGATTCTTAATCCAGAGCAAAAAAATTATGATGTACCATATTTTTCATTAGGAAATTTATTTATAACTTATAAACTAGAAGGTGAACCAGATACTAAATGGGAAGAATTTAAAGAATTCAACGATAATTCTATAATGTCACCAGCCCTAGGATTTAAGTTTGATTCTTCAAGTGTATCTAATGAAATTGCTGCAATAAATAATGTTATAGAAGAATTTAAATCAGCTATTTTTAGTGGCTCAGTTGATGTAGATGAATACTTAGAAAAATTAAATGCTAAGTTAAAAGAACAAGGAGTAGACAGAGTTATAGCTGAAATGCAAAAACAAATAGATGAATGGAAAGAAACTAGATAATTTAAATAATAAATGGAGCTATACTAAGAGTAGCTCCATTTATTATTTTGAAGTTATTTTATTAATTTTTTATATATGAAATCTGCAAATAATGAATTAGACCAAGCAAACCATTCTCTTGTATATTCATTAGGATTGTTGCAGTTAAAACCTTCATGCATATAGTGTGTATTCCCATCAGCATTGATTAAAGTTTTAAGTAATTCATCTATTTCTAACTTGTTATTAGAAGTCAATCCTTGCATGGAAAGTGCTATATGCCATATATATTCTTCAGGAGTATGTGGACTACCTATTCCAGAGGCATATTTACCTTCATAATAATAAGGATTATTTTTACTTAAAATAAATTTACGAGTATTTTGATAAACCTCATCATCTATTGGTTTATATCCTATATATGGTATTGATAAAAGGCTAGGAACATTAGCATCATCCATTAAATTGTAGTTACCAAGGCCATCAGTTTCATAGGCATAAATTTTACCAAAATCCTTATGTTCAACTAAACCGAATTTTTCTATTCCTTCATCTATTTGAACTCTTAGAGATTTAGCTTTAGAACTTAAAGAGTCATCTTTATATATGACCTTAGAAATTTCCTCTATATATGTTAATACAACGCTTGCAAACATATTGGAGGGTATTAAATAACCGTATTTACATGCATCATCACTAGGTCTAAAGCCAGACCAAGTCATCCCTGTGAAAGAAACTGGATTTCCCAAACCTTCCTTAGGTAAAGTATCACTTTCTGGACAGTTTAATCTTTGAAAAGAATAATCAGATTTATCTAAGTGATATTGTTCTACTTCCCATAGATTCACAATTGTATAAAAAACCTCTTTAATATCCCCATTAAAAAAGCTTATATCATCTGTAGTTTTCCAGTACTTATAAATTAATCTTATGGGAAAACAAAGGGAATCAATTTCATATTTTCTTTCCCAAACCCAGGGGCTATCCTTAGTTATATCATTATCCCATTTTTGCCCATTAGGCTCTCTGTTAAAAGCATTAGCATAGGGGTCAATTTTAATGCACTTAATTTGTCTATTAATTAACCCAATAAATAAATCCTTAAGTATAGGATATTTGTTTACAAAAGGTAAATAATGCTCTACTTGAGAGGTGGAATCTCTAAGCCACATTGCAGGAATATCACCTGTTATAATAAAAGTATCATTCTCCTGATAAAATACAGTTGTATCAATAGTATTTATAAAACAATTTAAAAATAATTTTTTTAGTTTTTCATCTTTAATTGATTTTGAAAGCTCTGTTCCTATTTCTTTTAATGTACCTTTAAAAATATTAAGTTTTTCATTATTATATTTCACTAATATTCCTCCTAAAATATATCATATATTTATTAATCCTAAATATTCTGTTCCTTTGATATACTATCTAGTTCTAGTAATAAGGATTTATTTATAAATAGTAATAAAAAAGATAGTAGGCTAGAGATAAATAATACTATTGTACCTGGAGCTACTTCAAATAAAATAAGAGAAAAAATAAACAACAATATATTAGTTATAGTTAATATTGGTCTTGTAAAGCATAGAACAAAGGCTGTTCTTAAGGTATCAATGGTTTTCATTTTAAATCTGCTAATAAGTATAGAAATATAAGGGGTAACAGTAGCTAAAATAATAAGAATGGTAGAAAATAAGCAAATTAAGAGTATATTATGCTTGATTAAAGCGAAAAATCTTATGTTAAAATAAAGTATAGTTATTAGTGAAAGTTCAATGAACCAGATTAGAAATGATTGCTTGAAATTAAGTTTAATTCCCTTTATGAAATCTTTAATAATGTCTAAATCTTTATTTACCATTATTTTATTCATGCAATAAAGTAATGCGGTAAATGTTGGCATAGTTGGAAGTAAACTTAATAAAAATAAAGGAAAATACTCAAAAATATTACTTATGCCTACAAATGTAAAGAAGAGTATTAAAGGAATATTAAAGATCATAAAAAATAAATTCAATAAGAAAAACCAGAAAACATAATTAAATGAGTCAAAGATTTTTTCAAAATTAAATAAATTATTGAACACAAAAATCCCTCCTTAAATTTTTACTTGTAATAAGTAGTATAGTTTAATGAGTATATAAATTCAATTTTATGGAGGAAAATTACAGTTTTATCTAGAAAAAGTACAATAAAAATATAATTTAGCACCTATGAACAACTTTAAATAGAAATTTTAATATGATTAAATATATATATAAGATATACTGAAAGGGTAGAGATATGGAAATAACAAAGTCAACAGTATATAAAAGATTATTTACCATTAACATATTAGTTACTATTTTTTTAATAACAGCACTTGATTTTTATTTTGTAAATACATTTGTACAGAACAATAAAGAAATGAAATCCTATATTAATGAAAAAATCCTTTACGATATTAATGATGAAATAAACAGGATAAATAATTCTAGTGAGATAATTATAAAGAATATGCATAGTGATTTAAGTGTTGAAGAAGATATACTTAGATTTATGGAAAGGGATACAATTTCTTATGTAACAGATAAGTTGAACAGGTTGGCTGAAAGTTCAAGTAATTACTATAATGGTACTGAAAGATTTGTGAGAAACTCATTTAATTTAAACTATAATTTAGAGGAAATTTCCTTGGTAAGTTACAGTAGAATGGAGGAAAGTTCTTTTAATAGAGAAAATCAAATTAAAGTAATAGATATCAATAAGGATGATATACCAACAGAAGAAAGAACTAATGGCATTTTATCAGGTAAGAATACACTAAGATTTATAAGGGAAGTAAGAGATCCAATTAATTTAGAAAGTAAAGGATTGATAATCCTTACATATAACTTAAATAATGTAAAAGATATAGTGAAAAAATATAACAATGAGCATCAAGTGATGGTTTTAGATAGTGACGGATATATTATATACAAATCTGATGGTGAATATAATTATGAAAAATATAAATATTATGATGAAATATTAAATAGCCAGGGTGAGGTAAATTTAGATAAGAAATACTATATAAATAAAATTATGAATCCTTCAAAAATAATTTCTGTATCTAAGATGGAAAAGAGAGAGGTTAATAAAATATCTCCAGGATTAATTAAATCTATATTTTTTGTGGATATTTTACTTCTAATGATTTCCTTATCTATTTTATATATTAAATTAAAACTATTAAGTGATAGAACAGATAACATATTAGTTGCTATGGAAAAAGTGAAGAATGGTAATTTAGATGTAGAAATTCCAATTACATCTGATAATGATGAGATTAATTATATTTCTGAAAACTTTAATATAATGTGTAAGGATTTAAATAAACATATTAAAAAAATATATTTAGCAGAAATTGAACAAAAGAAAGCAGAAATGATAGCTCTACAGAACCAGATTAATCCTCATTTCTTGTACAATACTCTAGAGTAAATAAGAATGAAAGCCATTTGCAATGGAGATAAGGATGTTGGGAAAATGCTATATAACCTTTCCTTCTTATTTAGAAAGCAAGTAAAGGATAGTTACATAATAACTTTAAAGGATGAATTAGAATATTGTAGAAAGTATATAGAAATATTTCAATTTAGATATTATGATAATTTTAATTTCGAAATAAACTGTCCAGAGGAGCTTGAAAGATATAAAATTGTGAAATTCTCAATACAGCCATTAATAGAGAATTATTTTGTACATGGAATTAGATTTGAAGATGATGATAACCTTTTAAAAATAGATGTAAGTAAAGAAGAAAATGATATTTTTATAAGGATAATAGATAACGGTAGAGGTATATCTGATGAAAAATTAGAGAAAATAAAGGACAAATTACTGAATAATAAACAGGAGAATGATTCTATAGGAATAGTAAATGTAAATAAAAGAATTGTTAATGAATATGGGGAAGGCTATGGAGTAAATATATTAAGGAATGAAGGGTGTGGAGTAACTTTAATATTAAAAATTTTATGTAAAGAGGTGTAATTTATGTATGATGTTATGTTAGTTGATGATGAAAAATTAATTACTCAAGGACTGATGAATATTATTGATTGGGAAAACCTCGGATTAAAGGTAAGAGAAATAGCACATAATGGAGAAGAAGCCTTAAATAAATTTAAAAATAGAGCCGTAGATATAATAGTAACAGATATTAATATGCCTAAATTAACAGGACTAGAATTAATTAATGAAATAAAAAAAATAAATTCTAATACTAGATTTACAATTCTTTCAGGATATGATGATTTTACTTATGCAAAAGAGGCAATAAGTTATGGTGTTGAAAGCTATATATTAAAGCCTATAGATGAAGAAGAACTTGAAGAAGCTATGAGTAAGATTGTTGAAGGATTAGATTTAAAAAAGAAGGAAAAAAACATTTTATTAGATAAGAATAAAAAATTAATTCAATATCTAGAAGAAATGATAGATGAAAACTTTATATATAATATGGAAGAGCCCATTTCAATAGATATATACAACAAAATATATACTGTTGCTAATATAAAAATGCTAAGAAAAGAAAATGAAGAAAATAAAGTGTACATTGAAGATATAATAGAAAGAAATACAAATGATAGATTCGATATCCTTTATAAATATGATGATCAAGTTATATTAATAAATTCTTGGGATAAAGATATGTCTAGAAAAGATATTATTAATTATTATGAAAATATTAAGGAGTCTCTTATTAAGGAGTCTAATAATGACATCTTTATAGGTGTAGGAGATACTGCTTTTGATATAAAAGATATAAGAAAAAGCTATAAAGTAGCTAGTGAATTTAAAAAATATATATTAACAGAAGGGGTTAATACATGTATATATAAAGAGAAAATTAGAGATATAAAAGAAAATAATAAGAGCTTTAAGGATGAAATAGATTATATAAATAAGTTGATTATAGAAAAAGATAAAAAGTCTTTAAGAAAGTATATATCAGAAATATTGGGGAATAAAAATTTAACACCTAAAAATATTTATGACTTTTCAATAAGAGTAATAGTATTGATTGATCATATATCAGATGAATTTAATATTGAAAAAAAATATGGCGAAGATGGTCTAAGCAATACAATAATAGAGTTATGTAATGAAAGTACTAGAAAAAGTGTTAAAGCCTTTATACTTAGGGAAATAGAAGATCTTATTGAGTCAATGTGTGAAAGCACAATAAAATATAGTCCTGTAGTTCAACAAATAGTACATATAGTAAATGAAAAATATTATGAAGAGTTAAGCTTAAAAACTCTAGCATATCAATATAATGTAAATAGTTCATATTTAGGACAAATTTTTTCAAAGGAAATAGGCTGTTCGTTTTCAGAATATTTAAACAAAGTAAAGAATATTAAGGCAAAGGAGTTAATACTTAATACAAATATGAGGATAAACGATATAGCTAAAGAAGTGGGATATGTTGATACTAGTTATTTCTATAGAAAATTTAAAAAATATTATGGAGTTTGTCCATCAACATTAAGAGAAATGAAGAATTATTCATAAAATAGGATATAAAGTAATGTAAAATGAAAAATTAAGAATGCAAAATTAATGGAGAATCTCCCTTAGGAGTTTCTAAAATATATATCTTTTTAGTAATTCCTTTGGAATTACATCAATAATTCTACATTTTACATTCTACATTTTTAATTTAGGAGCTGCTTCGGCAGCTCCTTTTCTTAACTTATAAAACTTTAATTTCTTCACTAAATCTAAAGTATTTCAACTTTATGGTAAATTTTAAGTATGATATATTTTAATTAACGCAAGAAGAATTACAGAAAAGGAGGTTAAGAAATGGCTAAATTTAAGAACTTAGATAAAAAGAAAAATAAATCAACATTAAAAAAGTTAAAAGAAAATAGAGAATTTTTACTATTAACACTGCCAGGTACAGTGTGGTTTTTAATATTTGCATATTTACCAATGATAGGTATAGTAATTGCTTTTAAAAATTGGAGAATTAGTGGTGGATTTATAGAAAGCTTGATAAAAAGCCAATGGGTAGGACTTAGTAATTTTAAATTTTTATTTAATAGTAGTGATGCATGGCTAATTACAAGAAATACAGTTTTATATAATATAGTTTTTATAGTTTTAGGTATAGTAGTTCCAGTTACATTTGCTATTTTACTTAATGAACTATTAAATAAAAAACTATCTAAGTTTTATCAAAGCTCTATGTTCTTACCCTATTTTTTATCTTGGGTTGTTGTAAGTTATTGTTTATTTGTATTTTTAAGTCCTGAAAAAGGATATATAAATGGTATTATTACAGCTTTAGGTAAAGATAAAATATCTTGGTATACTGAACCTAAGTATTGGACTATAATAATAATATTTATGAGTCAATGGAAGTCAGTAGGTTATGGAACAGTTGTATATTTAGCATCTATATGCGGAATAGACAAGTGCTACTACGAAGCAGCAATGATAGATGGAGCAACTAAGTGGCAACAAATTAAATATATAACTATTCCTTCATTAAAGCCTGTTTTGCTAATAATGTTTATAACAGCAGTAGGTGGAATGTTTAGAGCAGATTTTGGATTATTCTATCAGCTTCCAAAAAATTCAGGAGCCTTATATTCAGTAACTAATGTTATAGATACTTATGTTTATAGAGGATTAATGAACTTAGGTAATATAGGAATGAGTTCAGCAGCAGCATTATATCAATCCTTTGTAGGACTTATTTTAATATTAGTTACTAATGGAATTGTTAGAAAAGTAGATAATGAAAATGCATTTTTCTAAAATAAAGGCGGTGTAGAATATGGAAGAGAGAATTAAAAATATTTCTAATAAGGCTAAAGAAGAAGATATAGAAGAAATAGAAGAAATAGAAGAAGTAAAAGAGGTGGAAGAAGCACCAAACAGATTTAACTCAATATCAAAACCAACCAATACAATTTTAAATATAATGTTTTTAATAATAGCGGCAGTATGTATAGTACCATTTTTATTTGTTTTAATGGTTTCCTTCACTAGTGAGGCATCCTTACAAGTAAATGGATATAGATTTTGGCCAGAAGAGTGGAGCTTAGAAGCTTATAAATATATATTTAAATCAGGAAGCAATATAATTAGAGCTTATGGAATAACTATTATAGTAACTATTACTGGAACAATATTAGGTTTAATTATAATGACAACTTTTGCTTATGCATTATCAAGAAAGAATTTTGCATATAGAAAATTCTTTACTAAGCTAATATTTATCCCAATGTTATTTTCAGGTGGTATGGTTTCATCATATTTAGTAGTAACAAGATTTTTAGGTCTAAAAAATAATATACTGGCTCTTATATTACCTATTTGTGTCAGTTCATTTCACATTATAATTTTAAGAACTTTCTTTAAAACTTCAGTACCTGATGCAATTGTAGAATCTGCCAAAATAGATGGAGCTTCAGAATTTGTATTATTTATGAAAGTAGTTCTACCAATATCACTACCAGGAATAGCTACTATAGCTTTATTTTTAACCTTAGGCTTTTGGAATGATTGGTTTAATGCAATGCTTTATATAGATAATAATAGTTTAATACCAGTACAATATCTACTTATAAAGCTAGAAACATCAATGGAATTCTTAATAAACAATTCCAATACTATGGGGGTATCTGCTACTGAAGCAGTAGCAAAAATGCCAAAAGAAACAGTTAAAATGGCAATAGTTGTTATAACTACCATACCTATTATTTTTGCTTATCCATTTTTCCAAAAATATTTTGTAAGTGGATTAACAATTGGAGCAGTAAAAGAATAATTTTTATAAATAAATTAGGTATAAAATCAATAGAAGATTAATAAAGAGTATAAATTAAAATATTAATATTTTTAGGAGAAGAGTTATGTTTTATTTGTTAGAAAGAATTGAAAAGACTTGCAATGAAATAGCTAAAAATATACATAGAAGTGAGATATCTCTTGAAATTTATAAATATATTGATGGGAATTACAATAACATAAATTTAATAAAGGGAGCTAAAGAAGAGGACTGGAGAGAATTTAGAAGCGGAGATTTATGGGGTGGAAGAGACTGCCATGGATGGTTTAAGTGCTCTATAGAAGTTCCAGAGCATCTTCATGGAAAGGTAATAGCCCTAAACTTCCATACTTTTGATGAAGGATGGGATGCAACAAATCCTCAATTTATGTTATATGTCAATGAAGAAGAAGTACAAGGCCTAGATATGAATCATAGAGAAGTAATTTTGACTCATAATGCTATTGCTGGAACAAGATATGATATAGATTTACAGGCATATGCAGGTATGCTTTCTAATAAAAAAGCTACATTATATGGAAAATTAGTAGAATTAGATTTGAATTCTAGAGAGTTATACTGGAATTTAAAGGTTCCTTTAGATGTATGTAAAGAGTTAGATATAGAGGATAAAAATAGAATAGATATGATAACTATTTTAAATCAAGCTATAAACTTAATTGATTTTAGAAGAGCAAAATCAAAAGAATATGATGAAAGTGTTAAGGTAGCAAATAATTTTCTAAATGAAAAGCTTTATGGAGAAATGTGTGGTCATGAAAATATAATTGCAACTTGTGTAGGACATACACATATAGATGTAGCTTGGCTTTGGACTGTGGCACAAACAAGAGAAAAAGTAGCTAGAAGTTTTGCAACTGTATTAAAGCTAATGGAAGAGTATCCAGAGTATATATTTATGTCATCTCAACCACAGCTTTATAAGATGCTAAAGGAAGATTATCCTCAAATATATGAAAGAGTAAAGAAAAAAATTGAAGAAGGAGTTTGGGAAGCAGAGGGATCTATGTGGCTTGAAGCAGATTGTAATGTTACATCAGGAGAGTCATTAGTAAGACAAATACTTCATGGTAAAAGATTTTTCAAAGAAGAATTTAACGTAGATAATAAGATATTATGGCTTCCAGATGTTTTTGGATATTCAGCAGCATTACCTCAAATACTTAAGAAATCAGATATAGATTATTTTATGACAACTAAAATAGCTTGGAATCAATTTAATAAAATTCCAAATGATACATTTATGTGGAAGGGTATAGATGGAAGTGAAGTATTAACACATTTTATAACAACTACTACTCCTAGACAGGATAGAGAGTCTCACTTCACAACATACAATGGGCATATTCAGCCAGATGCAATAATGGGAGCATGGAGAAGATATCAAAATAAGAATATAAATAATGATGTATTAGTTTCCTTTGGATGGGGAGATGGTGGCGGTGGTGCTACTATTGAAATGCTTGAAAATGCTAGAAGATTAGCTAAAGGAATACCAGGAGCACCAAAAGTAAAAATGGGTAAATCACTTGATTATTTTAGAAGGTTGGAGAAAAAAGTATTAGGAAATAAAACCTTGAAAAAGTGGGTAGGAGAATTATATCTTGAATACCATAGAGGTACCTATACTTCAATGGCAAGAAATAAGAGAGATAATAGGAAATGTGAAAATCTATATACAGCTGCAGAAAAACTTAATTCTCTTTCCTTATTATTAGGTAATGAGTATCCTCAAAATAATATTAATAATTCATGGGAAAAAATATTATTAAATCAATTCCATGATATTATTCCAGGCTCATCTATTAAAGAAGTTTATGATGTTACAGATGTTGAGTATAAGGAATTGCTAGAAAATGTGGATAATCTAATTAAAAATACTATGGATGATATACTTTCTAATATTAATGTTAAGGAAAGAAGCCTAGTAGTTTTTAATACTTTAGGTTTCAATAGAAATGATATTGCAACTTTTGAAATACCAAAGGATATAAAAAATCCAGCAATTATTGATGAGAATAATTTTGAAATTCCATGTCAAAAAATAGAGGAAAATAAGGCTATATTTTTTGCTGAAAATATTCCATCAAATGGATATAAATCTTTTAGGATTATAGAAGCAACAAAATCTAACTATGAATTAGTTAAGATTTCTAAGGAAGAAGCAGAAAATAGATTTTTCAAGATTAAATTTGATAGTAAAGGACAAATTATTTCATTTATAAATAAGGAAGCAAATAGAGAAATATTAAAAGAAGGAGCAATAGGGAATGAGCTTCAAGCTTTTGAAGATAAACCGATGAGCTTTGATAATTGGGATATAGATATATATTATAAAGAAAAAATGTGGAGAATAGATGATATTCAAAATATTGAAGTTATTGAAGAAGGCCCTGTAAGAAGTACATTAAAGGTTGAAAGAGATTTCTTAGATTCGAAAATAATTCAAAAAATACATATTTATAAAGATGTAGAGAGAATAGATTTTGAAACCTTTATGGATTGGAAGGAAAAAGATATATTAGTTAAGACAGCTTTCCCAATAGATATTAATGCTAAGGAGGCTACTTATGAAATTCAATATGGGAATGTAACTAGACCAACTCATAATAATACATCTTGGGATGTTGCAGCATTTGAAGTATGTGGCCATAAATGGGCTGATTTATCAGAAGGTGGTTTTGGAGTTTCATTATTAAATGATTGTAAATATGGTCATGATATAAAGGATGGAAATATGAGATTAACATTATTAAAATCAACATGTGATCCAAATCCAGATGCAGATAAGGAAGAACACTTCTTCACATACTCAATATATACTCACACAGGAACATGGAAGGAAGCAAAAACCGTTAATGAAGCCTATGAGTTAAATACACCTTTATTTACAAAAATTACTGAAGCAAATGAAGGAAACTTAGAAGGTAAATTAAGTCTAGCTAGTGTAAATAAAGATAATATAATGATTGAGGTTATAAAAAAGGCGGAAGATAGTGATGATTTAATAATTAGACTATATGAATTCCATAATAAAAAATCAAATGTTGATTTAACCTTCTTTAGGGATATAGAAAAGGCTGTAGAGTGTAATTTATTAGAAAATGATGTACAAGATGTAAAGATAAATGGAAATACTATTAATTTTATGATTAATCCTTTTGAAATAAAAACATTTAAAGTTAAGCTGAGATAATTAAATCTGTAAGGTAATAAAATGTCTAGATTTTTATAAAATCAAGATATTTTATTACCTTTAATATTAAATAAAACTTATAAAAATAAGGAGAAAATATATAATTATTTTAATTAAGTAGGAGGAGTATAAATGAATATAATTCCAGTACCTAGAAGTATAAAATATATTGAGGAAATTTTTAAATTAAAAAGAGAAACTAATATAATTTTAGATTACAAATGTTCTTTTGATGATTTAAATTCTGCAATATTATTGCAAGATGAAATAAATAAGAGTTTTGGATTTAAAATAAATATAACTAAGGCATTTGATTATAGTATTTATAATAAGTTTATATTGCTAAAGAAAAGCCCTTCAATGGGAGATGAAGAATATAAACTAATAATAAAAAAACATAGGATTGAAATAAATGCCTCTAGTGATAAAGGATTATTTTATGGAATTCAGACATTGATACAAATAATAAGAGAATATGGATATAGTTTGCCTGGAGTAGTAATTGAGGATAAGCCTTATTTTAATCATAGAGGATTTTATCATGATATTACTAGGGGAAAGGTGCCTAAGTTACAGACATTAATGAAATTAGTAGATAAGGCAGCATTTTATAAGATAAATGAACTTCAATTATATATTGAACATACCTTTGCATTTAAAGGCATGAGCGAAGTTTGGATAGATAAAGACCCACTAACTCCTGAAGAAATACTTTTATTAGATAAATATTGTAGAAAAAGACATGTAGAACTTATACCATCAATAGCAACTTTTGGACATTTATATGAAGTTTTAAAAACTAAATCCTTTAAAAGATTATGCGAATTAGAATTAACAGAAAAAGAAGAGTGTGACTTCTCTTTTATAGATAGGATGGCTCATCATACATTAAATGTAAGTGATGAAGATAGTATAAAATTAATTAGAAATATGTTAGAACAATATATACCATTGTTTTCATCTAATAAATTTAATATATGTTGTGATGAAACCTTTGATTTAGGTAAGGGGAAAAGTAGTAAGGAGGCTGAAAAATTAGGAGCTGGGAAGCTTTATGTTGATTTTCTAAATAAAGTTATTTCTATTGTAAAGGAATACGATAAAGAAGTAATGTTTTGGGGAGATGTAATATTAGGGCATCCAGATTTAATTGATACTATAGATAAAGATGTAATTTGCCTAAATTGGAATTATGGGTGTGGTGTTGAAGAGAAGGATACAAAAACAATTTATGAAAGTGGTAGAAAACAATATGTATGTCCTGGAGTAGCAGGGTGGAATCATTTAATGAATCTAATGGACAATGCCTTTGAGAATATATATAGAATGGTTTCCTATGGAGTGAAATACAAGGCAATAGGAGTTTTAAACACAAATTGGGGAGACTTTGGAAATATTAATTTATTATCTAGTTCTATTCCAGCTATGATATATGGAGCAGCATTATCTTGGAATCCAGAAATAGAAAAAGATTTTAATAAAATGTATGAAGATATATCTGTTTCAGAGTTTCAAGATAATAGTGGAACTTTAGTTACATTGTTATCAGATTTAGGGAAGTATCAGGATTTTACCTGGGAAGATTTAGTGGTATGGAAGGAAAAATTTAATACAAATGAACCTATAAAGGATAACTTAATAAAGAAGATGAAAAAAGCAAATGTCAGTGAACTAAAAGAGAAGCAGGAGAAAGTATATAAAATAAAGGAAAGATTACAATATTTATCTTATGGGATCAAGGACATAGAATCAAAGAAGATAATTCAGGAGTTTATAATTGCAGCTAGAGGAATATTATTAATAAATAAAATAATGGTAGCAATAATAAATAATGAATTATATAAGAATGAGTATAATTTGGGAAATACTAATTATAAAGAACTAGCTGAAGCCTTTGAAGAATGGTTTTATGATTATTCAAATATATGGAGAGAAACAAATAAGGAAAGTGAATTATATAGGATAAAAGATGTAATTAAATACACTTGTAGTTATTTAAGATATATATAATATGGACAATAAATATATATGTATTTATAATTGTATATAAGGAGATTTAGGATAAAAATAAACTAACTCCATTATATAAAAGAAAAAATTATTGAGAAAAAGAAAAAAAAAATTTAATTATCTACATGATAATAAATATTAATGGGAGGAAAGAATTATGGAAAATATTAAAGAGGATAGATACCACAAGATGAAGTATATAAAGTGTGGGAATAGTGGATTATATCTGCCAAGGGTTGCACTAGGACTATGGCATAACTTTGGGTCAGTAGATCCAATTGAAAATCAAAAAGATATAATTTTTGAAGCCTTTAATAATGGTATAACTCATTTTGATTTAGCTAATAATTATGGACCTGTTCCTGGAGCTGCTGAAGAAAACTTTGGAAGAATATTAAATGATAACTTAAAGTATTATAGAGATGAAATGATTATTTCTACTAAAGCTGGATATGAGATGTGGGCTGGACCTTATGGAAATGGTGGATCAAGAAAGTATTTAATATCAAGCTTAGATCAAAGTTTAAAGAGAATGAATTTAGATTACGTAGATATTTTTTATCATCATAGACCAGACAAGGATACACCTCTTGAAGAAACTATGGGGGCATTAACAGATATAGTTAAGCAAGGAAAAGCCTTATATATAGGATTATCTAATTATCACCCAGAGGAATTAAAGGAAGCATCAAAAATATTAAAAGCAAATGGAACACCATGTCTAATTCATCAATTTAGTTACAGTATGTTTAATAGATGGAGTGAAGAGGAAGGCTTACATGAGGTGCATAAAGAAGAAGGTATTGGTTCAATAGCCTTTTCACCATTAGCACAAGGACTTCTTACTAATAAGTATCTTCATGGAATTCCAGAAGATTCAAGAGCTAAGAAAGTAAGTAGTAGATTCTTACATGAAAAGGATATAACAGAAGAAAAATTAAATAAAATAAGGAAACTAAATGAATTAGCAGAAGGAAGAGGACAAACTCTAGCAGAAATGGCATTAGCTTGGGTTATAAGAAAAGATATTGTTAATACTGTATTAATTGGAGCAAGTAAGCCAGAACAAATATTAGATAATGTAAAAATAATTGAGAATTTAAATTTCTCAGATGAAGAGTTAAATAAAATAGAGGAAATCTTAAAATAGGGGTAAGATGTAATGATATTATCTAGAAATGAAATAAAGTATTCAGGAAGATTTGATTTTTCTAATGAAGAAAAAATTGAATTTGGCTGGGCTAAGACTTCATTAAGTATAAATTTTATAGGAAATAAGGTTTATGCAGATATGGAATCAGATGGAGAAGATTATTTTTTAGTAGTTTTAGATGGAGAGATTTATAACAATTGCTTTCAAGTTAGAGAAAGAAAACTTTATAAATTAGTAGAAGATATAGAGTATGGTGAGCACACTTTAGAACTAGTTAAGAGAACAGAAGCTTTTGTAGGAACTGCAAGCTTTTATGGATTTGAAATTTTTAATGGGGAAATACTAAATCCACCTAAGGAAAAGCCTTTAAAGATAGAGATTTTTGGGGATTCTATAAGCTGTGGCTATGGAAATGAATCAGAAAATGAATTTGTAGAATATAATTCTATTGATGCAAATAGCTATTTATCTTATGGAGCTATAGCTTCAAGAGAACTTAATGCAGAGCTTAACTTAACTAGTTGGTCAGGACTTGGATTAGTGAGAAACTATGATGATTCTCCTATGCCATTGCCTGAAAGAATAGAATGGATAACTAATAAAAATACAAATAAGAAATGGGATTTTTCTAATTATGTTCCTGATATTGTAGTAATTAATTTAGGAACAAATGATTTTAATGGTAATCCACCAAGTAAAGAGAGCTTTGTAGATGGTTATAGAATATTAATAGATAGAATTAGAAACTACTATGGAGAAGTAAAGATAATATGCGCTATAGGTCCAGTTATGGAAGGAAAAGCCTTAAATGATATAAGAGATTATGTTAAGAATCATGTAGTTGAATATTATAATTCCATGGGAAATAAAAATATATTTTTCCTAGAGCATAGCCATCAAAAAGAGGAAAATGGATACGGACAAGCATATCATCCAAGTCAAAAAACTCATAATATTATGGTTGATGAATTAGTAGAAAAGATTAAAGAAATTTTACAATAAAAATGAAAATTAATAATTAAGAGGGGTAACTATGGAAGGGTATAAATTTATAGTAGCAATAGACATTGGGGGAACTAATATTAGAGCAGCTTTATTAGATGAAGAAAGAAATATAGTTGATAAAATTAAAATTAAGAATGAAGTAGAAAAGGGACCAGAATATAATTTAAGGAAAATTACTAATTATATAAATGAAGAATGGATAACAAAAGGAATAAAAGGAGTAGGAGTTGGATGCCCAGGCCCCCTAAATATTAAGACAGGAACTATATTAAAGGCTCCTAATTTAATCGGTT
>Ga0129315_1000318_pt1 | contig 46310 bp, 50 predicted proteins | sample Cm827metagenome_FD_94432 | JGI IMG/M metagenome (GOLD analysis project Ga0129315, IMG submission 94432) | Eastern black-and-white colobus group fecal microbial communities from Wisconsin, USA - Cm827 metagenome | ecosystem: Host-associated > Mammals > Digestive system > Large intestine > Fecal... | reverse complement strand
CAAACATTGAAACCGGGGTGTACATTTTCTAAAACGGATTTCTTGATTTTTCACAAAATTTCTTCTAAGGCTCATCGTACTTTTTTCTATGATTGACTTTGAGTTTGCCGACAGGGCAGCTAATAGGTATTTGTGCGGCCTGTTTCCTTAAATCCCGAAAGCTGTCATAGCTGCTATCAAAGAAGCAGTTGCCTACCCGGGGCGGTGCAGAAAGATTGAACTGTTACAAAAAGCCCCAGCAAACAAAAATTCATTTTCGTTCACTGGGACTATTCATTCTCTATTTCTATTGCATAATGTTTCCTGCTTATTCTTTCACACCGCCGATGGTCAGTCCTGCCACGAAATACCTCTGCAGGAAAGGATAAAGACAGATAATAGGAAGCATGGTAACAATGGTTGCCGCCGCTCTTATGGAGGTAGGGGTAATCGCATTGCCGCTTACCGTCTTCATGCTGTCTGCGCTGCCGCTCTGCTGCATAACTGAGGATAACAGCTTCATCAACTCGTACTGTAGCGTGGTGTACTCTGATTTCATACGGTTGTACAGCATGGCATCAAACCAGGAGTTCCACTGTCCTACCGCCACAAACAAAGCTACCGTAGCATACACCGGTTTGCACAGCGGAGAAATGATCTTTGCAAAGATGGTCATATATCCTGCACCATCAAGCTGTGCCGACTCCTCCAGAGAGTCCGGCAGTCCCTGCATGTAGGTTCGAAGCACCAGCATATTGAAAGCACTGACCGCCCCCGGAACAACATAAACCCAGAAGGTATTGGTCAAATGTAAGTTTCTGTACAACAGGAATACGGGGATCATACCGCCGTTTACATACATGGTTACTACCCAGAAAAGTGACAGCTGGGATTTAAACAAAAAACGCTTACGGCTGACGATAAATGCAAGAAGTGCATTTGCTGCCAACGCAATCACCGTACCAATCACCGTTCTCATTACAGAAATATAAGCGCCTGTCAGCATATTCTGTTTATGTATTACAGTTGCATAATTTTTCAGTGTAAATTTTCTCGGAATTAGATAAATACCTCCGCGGATCGCATCGATACCGTCGTTAAAGGAGATTGCAAGCGTATTCAATACCGGATATAACGTGATTACCACAAAGGCAATCATAAACAGGGTATTGCATACCACAAATATTTTATCTGCCAAAGATGTCTTTTTCTTTCTCATACCTGCACCTCCCTAGAACAACCGCTCTTCGCCGGCCCGCTTTGCAACCTGGTTTGCAAGCACAATCAATATGATTGCTACCACGCTCTTAAAGATACCTGCCGCCGTACCAAGCGAGTAGTCATTCTGACTGATACCCCATGTCAAAACATAGATATCAATGGTTTCGGAAACGCTCTTTACAAGTCCGTTTCCTAACAAATATTGAACTTCAAATCCCGCATTAAGTACATTACCGATATTCATGAGCAGCAAGATCATGATGGTAGGCCGGATACCCGGCAGCGTAATGTATTTAATTTTGGCCCATCTGCCTGCGCCGTCAATGGCAGCTGCCTCATAGAGGCAGGGATCAATGGATGTAATAGCTGCCAGATAGATAATGGCATTCCATCCTGTCTCCTTCCATACATTGGCGAAGGCAACAATGGGCCAGAAATAGGAAGGATGGGCAAAAAAGTTAACTGCTTGATCTATGATATGCAGTTTCATGAGAATTTCGTTGACAATACCCGATGTAGACAGAGCATCATGCAAAATACCCGTAACAATAATCCATGAAAGGAAGTGGGGCAAATACGAAATGGTCTGAACTGTCTTTTTTCCAATTCTTGAGCGAATTTCGTTAAGCAGAATTGCAAACAAAATCGCCATTACAAAGGTGGCAACTAAATTGATAACCCCCATTGCCAAAGTGTTTCTGATGACCTTTAAAAAGGTTGCATCGGAAAACAGAAATTTAAATTTATCCAAGCCTACAAACTTAGAATGCAAAAGACCATCCTTGGGCTTGTAATTCTGAAAAGCCATCAGCCATCCGCCAAGAGGCAGATAATAGAATACGACTCCATATACTACAAATACAGCCGCCCAAAACAGGAGAAACTTCTGACGCTTCACTTCTTTCCATGTGATTTTCATAGCCGGTGCCTGATTTTTGGTTTTGCGAGCCATATCTTCCCTCCTTCTCATAAAGGCAGCCACAGTTACCTGTCAGCAACCATGGCTGCCTCATATATATTTCCATTCAATTCAATTGATCAACCTGATCTTTTATGATACGTTTACTGTGCTGCAGCTGCTCTTCTTTCCAGCTCTGCCTGCATTTCATCTAAGAATGCCTGCGGATCCGCTGACTCATAAACGCTCATATATTCTTCCCATGTAGACTGGAAGTCAGAAGCCATAACTACCTTAGGCAGCCACTCATGCTTAATTTCACCCATCTTAGTCCATGCCACACCACCAGGTGTCTCTGTTGTCAAAGAGTTACTGAAGGAGTACATCGGATACCAAGGACCAACCTCAACCTTAGCAGAACCAATCATTTCCACATAAGTAGTTACACCATATGCGTTAAAGCAGTTTACAAGAGGCTCAGCTAATCCGTTCATGAACTCGGAAGGCTGTTCACCGGGTGTCATTGCATTCTTTCCATCCTTGCTTGTTCCAAGCCACTGAGGGAAGTAAGAATAAGAGCAAAGGTGAGATGCCTTATATTCTGTATCAGCTGCATTAACTCTCTGCTCGTCTGTTCTGTAGTACAAGCCGTTCTCATCTACTTCATAGTCAACGCCCTCTACGCCCCAGAAACGAAGATCATGAATTTCCTGATCCAGACAATCGCTTAAGAACTTAAATGCTGCATCAACATCACTACAGCTTGTAGTAACTGCAATACCTGAAGAGTTGTTCAGCGTATCACCATAGGAGTGCCACTGATTTTCCATTCCCTCTTCAATAGTAAGACCAAAAGGAACATAGTTGCAGCCCTTAGCATCAAGACCCTGCTGCTTAAACACATCATTTACAGTGTAAGCGAAATCCCACCACTGATCGCACATACCAAGCACACGTCCTGTAGAAAGCTTTGCAATATACTCATCATAAGTCTGTGTAGCAAACTCGGGATCAACGATACCCTTGTTGTACTCTTCATTCAGCTTCTGGAAATACTTCACTGCTGTATCTGTGGTATTGTAATCAACAACTTTCATATTGTCCACATCAACGATTACAGAACCGTCATTGGGATATCCGTCTAAAAACTGAGGAGCGTTCTCAATACAGAAATATCTCCAATCCTCACAAAGAATGGTGTAAGGAATATTCTCTGTTCCATCCTCCATGGTAGGATTAGCTGCTGCATAATCCTCAAGAAGCTGGAAATACTGATCTAATGTCTTGATTTCAGGATAGCCTGCCCACTCAAGAACTCTTACCTGTACCCAGAAAGCTTCATCATTATGGGTTGTAGTCTTATCCTCGCCATACTTGTTCTGGAATACGTTAGCCCAGTAAATATGACCATCATCCATACGGAATTTATCCCACTCTTCATCACTGTACATTTCCTTGATGTTAGGATACTTCTCAATATACTCATCCCAGGCAACCAATGCGCCTGCATCATAGAGGGCCTTCATTGCCTCTCCGCCATTGATAAAATCAGGATATTCGCCGCCTGCAATAATTGTACCGATTGCTTCTGCATCAGTCTGGCCTGTGAGCCATGTTTCCTTTACTCTGACGCCGGTTTTCTTTGCAATAATTTCCTGAACTTCATTGCCGTCATTGATCTCAGAACCGGGCATTGCAACAAAGCAGGTAAAGTCGATGATCTCATCATCTGAATATTCTGTTTTGGCTTCCTCTGTCGAAGCGCTGTCCCCGCCTTCTAAATCCTGTGCTGCGTCTGTCGTTTCATCAGTCTGCGCCGGTGCGCTTGTACTGTCATCGCCAGAGCCGCCACAGCCTGTGAGTAAGGATGCTGTCATAACAACACCCATAAGTAATGCTGTCAATTTTTTAAATTTCATCATTAACCTCCCTTTGCTTAATGTGATAATAAATTTGGCTGCCGTGTTCGGCATCTAAGTTAATTTTATAATTTTTTAATGATTCTACAACCGGAGTAACTTTAGAAAAAAACCGGAGAAACTCTAGTTCTTTATTAAGAGTTTCCCCGGTATATTGGTTCCTATTATATATTTCCGCTGTTTTTACGGTATCTGGATGGCGTACACCCCTTTAATTCAATAAACTTATTGATGAAGTAATCGGTATCGTGATATCCTACGTCCTCTGCAATCTGACTGATTTTTTTGTCTGTTTTTAACAGCTGCATGGCAGCTTCATCCATTCGGAAGCTGCTTAGATAATCCTTAAAGGACTGACCGTAACGCTTCCGGAATATCTGCCCAAGATAAGAGCTGTTCACGTAATATTTCTGACTCAGCTCCCGAAGCGTAAGGTTTTCCGAATAATGCTCCCGCACCTCCTTCTCAATTTCCTGGAGGACACCTCTGGATACATTTTTTCTCATCTGGATGAGATACTCTGCATACTCCCAGGCAAATTTTCTAAGGTGCATCCTGCTGCCTCTGACTATACCCGTTTCGGAAACATTCTCACTGATGTAGCGCATAACCTCCTGCTGATTTACCGTCTCATCCTGCTCTACCGCCAGATGAATCAGCTGAAAGAGAAGGTAATTGGTATTCATGGTGACCATTTCTCCGGTCATCCCCATGCTTTCCATTTCTGCAAACAGTTCATCCACACTGCTGCCAATTTCTGATCTGTCATTTTGTTCTACTGCTCTGATCAGCCGGTCAAGCGTCTGCTTGCACAAAAGCACCTTGGATTGATTCACATGTACTTCCTTCTCATAATAATAAATGCTTTTAGAGCTTCTAAAGCTCTTAAAGGAGCGAAGCACACAGGCGGAGGAGTAGGATATCGAAATTTTGGATATATCATCCACACGCTTTCCCGCCAGAAGAACTATAGGCACATTGAACCCCCCCGTGTTTGCATTTTTGTGCAATTCTTCCAAAAATGTCTCAGTATCCATCCCTCTTGCCTTTGCCATATAGTCGCAGTACACAAAGCCGATCTCATAATCCTCCTCAAAGCCGATAAGATCCTTTAAGCAATGATCATGATCCGCCCCCAGAAAATGCAGGCAATTTCCAAACAGCCTGTTTCTCATATTTCTAAGCTCATCATCCGACATCTCCTCAAGCATTGATATGTTGTCAAAGCTGATATGTATATAGCGCACGCCCTCCGAAAGCATAAGCTCCTCCTTCAGATAATCCAAATGAGCCTGTTCATATTTGCCGCGCAGAAGGGGAGCAAGATTTTGAGCCAGATAAGCTCTCTTCATCTTCCTGTTATCCTCTTCGTTTCTGACAACAATCTCCTTTTGCTTAAGAACACGCTGCAATAGCTCCAGAAGAACCTCTCTCTGCACCGGCTTTAAAATGTAATCCATGCAGGAGTAGTGAATGGCCTTTTGGGCGTATCTGAAATCATTATGTCCGCTTAAAATAATGAAGTATGCATCGGATATTTCATTTTCCCTGATGGTCTGTAAAAGCTCCAGCCCTGTCATCACAGGCATTCTGATGTCTGCAATAATAAGATCCACCTTGTTTTCTTTCAAATATTCCAATGCTTCCCTGCCATTAGATGCGGTTTTTGCAATCTCAAATCCCTCCGCTTCCCAGTCTACAAGCACTGTCAGCCCCTGCAGAATAAAAGGCTCATCATCTACCAGCAATACCTTCAGTTTCACATCCTCACCCTTTCCTTCCTTATCTGTGGTTAAGCTCCTCTATGGGAACCCTGATAGTTATGCAGGTGCCCACTCCCCGCTCGCTTTCCAGTTCAAATTCAGATTTTCCGCCTGTAATCATTCTAAGCCGCAGACATGCATTAATCATTCCTACGTGCTCATTTTCCTTTACTTCATCGATACTGCAGGCGCCCATTCTGACCCTCAGCTCCTCCACCTGCTCTTCATCCATTCCTTCTCCCGTATCCTCTACCCCCAGATACAGCCAGCCTTCCTTTTCCCATGCCCTTACATCAATCCAGCATGGCGTTGCCTTATTTTCCACGCCATGAACACAGGCATTTTCCACAAAGGTAACTAAGGTAAGTCTGGGAAGACAATAATTCTCACATTCCGGAGAAACCGTAAGACGATAGGACAATCTGTCCCCAAATCGGTATTTCTGTAAATCCAGATAAGCGCTTATGAATTTCAGTTCTTCCTTAATCGATACCAGATCATCCGACCAATCCACATTCTGCCGTTCCAAAATGGCCAGACGTTCTATCATTCCTGCTGTCTCATCCTCTTTTTTCAAAATACTGTGCATTCTGATGCTTTCCAGTACATTAAAAAGAAAATGAGGATTAATCTGACTGTGCAGCGCCAAAAGCTCCGCATTCTGTCTGGCAATATCAATTTCCTGCCTTTCCAGGCGATCCTTGTACACGGTTTTGATCAGCTCCTGAGACCTCCTTACCATCCGGTTATAATTTCTCATCAAGCTTCCGATTTCATCCTGCCCCCGGATGTCCTCAATCTCCTTTAAGCTTTCCGCCTCCACCTCATCAAAGGCCTGGCTAAGCTCCCGCAGCCTGCTGGTAAAGGAGTTATTGATAATATAGGTAAGCAGCCACGGAAGCAGAATATTTACGGCAAGCATAAACAAAATCAATGGAAAATGCTGCCAGATCTGTACCATTATGGTGTTGGGCGATTTCATCACCAGAATGCGGATATCCTCACCATAGATGCTCCAATCCATCTCATAGCCGATCTTTTCCTTCCCCGTCAGGTATTCATAATCCTGTGTAAGGCTGTTATGTCCGTCATTGGAAAAAAGAATCTGATCCCCTATACATACATACACCGGCATACCATAATTCATATTGGAAAGCTTTCTCACCAGATTGCTGTAGTCCAAATCCAGCCTTACCAGCTTTTCACGTTCCGAATCCTTATAATAATTCAGCTTCCTTACCAGGGAAATCCTTCGCTTAATGCTTGTTGCGGGATCATTATTTCCCACATAGTAAAAGTGAAGTATCATATCCTGACCTGTTTCCTTAAGCTTTTCATACCATTCCTCCCCCACTGCAGAGGACAAACGATAGAAGTGTCCGCCGTTTACAATGGTATCGTTATCTGCATACATAACCATATTTACGGTTCCGGAGCCAAAGCTGGGCTCATAAAACGAAGCGTTCATCAGCTCCTGACTTGCCTCAAAAAAATCATAGCCGGAGGCATATTCCCGATTCAAAAATTCATTTACCGTTCTACTCACATAAATATATTTACTCCTGCTAACCGCTCCTTCAATAGTATAGGACAAATCAAACTGCACGGCACTTGCAATGTTCTCCATTTGGAGGCTCTGCTCCCGCTTTTCCCCCTGAAGAAGAATAGTCAAAATGACACTGTCCGTCACAAACAAAGGAATCAGCACGCAGAAGACATAAAGAATCATCAGCTTCTTTCTGACGTTATAATTATTCATTTTTTCCTGAATCAGATTCCAAAATCTTCTCATGCTGCTCTCTTTTCTTTATTTCTCTCTGCCATACCTGCCTGCCAAACGCCGGCCTACATCCAAATACGGTAATTACCACTAAGTGCCAAAAAGGCAAAGAAGTACAAACAGTTATCATAGTATCTGCGTCCGCCCTGACGAAGCGGCTCATCCCACAGCCTTTTCACCCACTTAAATGCCTCCGTAAGCTCACCTTCATCCTTTGATCTGCCAATCACAGAAAGGGCTCCCTGGGCAGTAGCTGCCAGCATTCCTACCGGATGCAAAGCGTCCATGTCAAGAGGCGTTCCGTCAATCTCGTATACCTTCCAGGGCTCCTGTCTGCCTCCCAAAAACTGAAGCAGTCTCCCCGGAGCCTTCTCCTGACCTTCACAAACTCCAAACCACTCATAATCCAGTCCGATATTGGCTGCCGTTCTATAAGCATCACTGTAAAACCAGTCATGACGATCCTTAGTCCACTCAAGGGGCCGGCTCATGGGACTGCCGTCAAACTCCGCATATTCCGCACTCATTCCCGTCACCGGATGACAGGCCTTATTTAAATATTTCCGGCTTGCCTCTGCCGCCTGTTTAAAGAAAGGCCTATCCTCTTCATCTGCCCATAGTGCAAACAACTCATAAAAATGAGGCAGATGATAGGAAGGGTCTGTAAAATCGCTTCCCGGCACAAATAATATCTGTTTATTTTGAAGATTCCACATTGAAGTACCGCTTCTTCCGTCAAGCCCTTTATGTATGCAGGCATGAAGGATCTTTCTTGCCTGCCTGGAATAGCAATAGATCCCTTCTCCGTCTCCCCATCTATGGGAAGCAAAGAAAAGCGCCATGGCGAAAAACTCTTCCCCATCGGGAGCAGGACCATAGGCATTCTTCCTTCCGTCAAGACCGCAGGACCATGCAAAATATCCCTCGTTCTCGCCTTCCTCCATCCACATGTAGGTACATGCCCATTTCCATATCCTGTCAAACTCTTCCTTTTTATTCATCTGAACGCAGATCATCATGCCATAAGACATGCCCTCTGTTCTGGCATCATGATTACCCGTATCCTCCAGATACCCCATATCCTCCCCTGCGGGATGATAAATCCTCTCTTCCTCGCTTCCATAAAAAAAGGTGTCCCATATTTCATTCAGTCTCTGGGTAACAGCCTTTTCGGATATGCCGCTTTCCACGAAAAGATTACGGCAGCTTCCTGTTTTAAATGCGCTCATATTCTACTTCCTTTCCTGTAATAATCTATTATTCACAGCCTATGACTGCGCCCACTCTTCCTGTTTTTATTTTATCCCTAAAAGACTATCCTGTCTTTCCTATTTCTGCTTCCTTGTCCTCATTTTTTGCTTTGATTATCCCGCTTTATACCTTTAACGCTGCCTTAACAGATAAAGTAAGCCTTAAAGCTTCTCCTGCTTTAAGGCTCCTCTTTTTCCTTATTAATTATGTTTTTAATCTTCTACGATTAAATATCTTCCATCTCCGATATCAAACACCTCAGCCGCTTCCAAGATTCGTTTTTCCTCAATATTCTCAATATCGATACCTTCCTCCTGAAAGATTTCTTCCACGTCAAAGCCTTCCTCTAAGAAAAATTCCCATATCTCTTTTACGGAATCAACCACTACAGCCAGACAATTTCCCAAAAATTCATCAGCCTCCTCAAGAGTCGAAGCCACATCCCCTTCCGGAAACAGCTGACTTTGGTTATCAAGAAAGCATTGAAGCGCTGCCTGATCCAAATTATACTCCATCTCCAAGCACCTCCTTTCGTATTACCTGACAAACTCCCTTCTGCTTCCATCCGGGGCAAATATGATCTGCTGCCTTTTGCACCTCCGAAACTGCCGTATCCACCGCATAGCTGCATCCCGCCGCAAGCATCATTCCGATATCATTATTGTTGTCTCCAAAGGCCATAGTCTCTCTCTTCTCTATTCCCAGGTAATCCTCCAGAATTTTGAGACCGTTTCCTTTGTCCACCCCCGCATCCATAAAGTCTACCCATTCCTCTCCTGCCATGCAGGCCTTGACCTTGTCCTTCCACCTGGGAATGAAGACGTCCTCTCCCAGGCTCCGGATGCTGTTTTTCCTGTATACCGCAATTTTAATAATTTCATCCTTTTCCTTCAGCACATCCGAAACCAGCCTGAAGGTATTGTGATATCCGTAGGTAAGCAGATCAAGAAAATCTTTATTTTTGCTTTCAATAAGACTTCCCGCCGGAGTGGATATTACCGTTTCACACTCACCGTAATAGCTTCGAAGCATGTCCATAATCTGTTCTATATATTCCCTCTTCATGGGGGTTACCGAAATATCCTTATTCCGGTAACGAATATGGGCACCGTTTTCCGCAATATAGGCTATGTCATCAGCCACCTCGCGAAATACATTGCGAAGACTGGCATACTGTCTGCCACTGGCGGCACAGAATAAAATTCCTTTCCTTTTCAGTTCCCTGATTGTATCCACCATTTCCGGATATAAGTCCGGTGTGGAATCCTTGATCAATGTCCCGTCCACATCCGACGCAATCAGCTTAATCATGTTCCTTGATTCCTTTCCACGAATCGATTTTCTTCAATTCCTGATATAATCTTCCCACCGGAAGTCCTACCACATTATTGTAGTCGCCTTCGATTTTCCGTATCCATGCCGCACAGCCTCCCTGAATTCCGTAGGCTCCCGCCTTATCCATAGGCTCACCAGTGGACACGTAAGCTTCAATTTCCTCTGCCGACATGGGATACATGGTTACAAGAGTATCCTCAAAGAAGGTTCGGCTTTTCTTATCAAAGCCTCCCATCTCCCTCTCCTCCTGCCATATCAATGTTACTCCGGTATACACATGGTGAGTTCTTCCCTGCAGGGACGAAAGCATTTGAACCGCTCTTTCCTCACTTCCCGGCTTTCCTAAAATCTGCCCGTCCAATGCAACCACCGTATCTGCACCTATTACAATACTTTCCGCCTTCTCCCGATTAGAAAGACGCTCATAAGCCTCCGAGGCCTTCAGCACGGAAAGCTCCTTTACCATTTCAGCAGGGTCTGCACTCTTAACATTCTCCTCGGCATTGCCGGGAAACACCCTGAACCGTAATCCAATTTGTGCAAGCAGCTCCCGCCTTCTTGGGGATGCGCTTGCCAGAATAATTTCTTTACTCATGATGTGTTTCGGGAATGAATACTCTGCTCTCTGACACCTCGCAGTTTTCCTTTGCCGCCTGCACTGCCCGGCGTCCAAACTCCTGCTGTGCATTAACGGCTTCCTTCCCTCTCCTGTTTACTTTTTCATAGCTGCCATCGGGCATCAGCACATGCGCCTTCACGTTATCCCTAAGCTGCATGGAGAGAATCTCCATCAGTCTGGCGCGCAGCTCCGGTTTTTCCACCGGAAACATGATCTCTACCCGGCGTTCCAGATTTCTTGGCATCCAGTCCGCACTGGCACAGTAATATTCCGGCTTTCCGTCATTTTCAAAATAAAAGATTCGGCAATGCTCCAAAAAGTTTCCCACAATAGAACGAACCGTAATATTGTCCCCGATACCGGGAAGCCCGGTTTTCAGGCAGCAAATTCCGCGAACGATCAGTTCAATTTTCACGCCTGCTTCCGCCGCCTCGTAAAGCGCTGCAATAATATCCTTATCACACAGGCTGTTAACCTTTGCAATAATATGTCCGCCCCGTCCTGCCAGGGCATTATCCTTTTCCCTGTCAATCAGGTACAAAAACCGATCCTTAAGCCATAAAGGCGCTAAAGACAGCTTATTCCACAACAAAGGCTCCGAATAACCGGAAAGCATATTAAACACTGCTGTGGCATCCTCACCGATAGAAGGAGAACAGGTTAAAAGCCCTACATCCGTATACAGCTTTGCGGTTGCATCATTATAGTTTCCCGTCCCAAGGTGAACATACCTGCGGATGCCGTCTTCCTCTCTTCTTACTACCAGCGTAATTTTACTGTGGGTCTTAAGTCCCACAAGTCCGTATATAACATGGCAGCCGGCTTTTTCCAGCATTTTGGCCCATACGATATTATTTTCCTCATCAAATCTTGCCTTCAGCTCTACCAGCACGGAAACCTGCTTGCCGTTTTCCGCGGCCTGAGCCAGGGCTGCAATGATAGGGGAATTTCCGCTGACACGATACAGCGTCTGCTTGATGGCCAGCACATCCTTATCCCTTGCTGCCTGTCTGATGAAGTCCACCACAGGCGTAAAGCTTTCGTAGGGATGATGTAGCAGAATGTCTCCCTTTCTGATCTGCTCAAAAATGTCACAGTCAGCGGGAAGTTCCGGCACCGCCTGAGGCCCTGCATAGCCCTTTTCCTTTAAATGCTCAAAGCCGGGAAGCCCATACATCTTCATCAAAAAGGTCAAATCCAAAGGACCGGCAATCCGATAAATCTCCTCCTCCGAAATGGAAAGCTCTTCACTGATAATGCGAAGCAGCCTGTCATCGATTCCCTTTTCTACCTCCAGCCTGATTGCCTGCCCCCATTGTCTTTTCTTCAGCTGCTTTTCGATCTCCTTTAAAAGATCCTCCGCCTCATCCTCCTCTAAGGAAAAATCTGCATTCCTCATAATACGGAAAGGATAAGCACACACAATATCATAATTTAAAAACAGCTTTCGAATATTTCTTTCGATAACCTCCTCTAAAAGGATCACTACCTTTTCGTTCTCATCCTCCGAAGGAAGCTGTACTATTCGCGGCAGCACACTGGGCACCTGTACGGTGGCAAATTCCAGCTCACCGTCTCCGTTTTTCTTGGTTACAAGGGCGCCGATATTTAACGATTTATTTCTAATCAAAGGAAACGGTCTTGAAGAATCCACCGCCATGGGAGTCAACACAGGATATACGTTTTCCTCAAAAAACTGATCTGCATATGCCCCTTCCTGTTCCGTAAGCTTTTCATGCTTTGAAATAACCCGAAGTCCGTTCTGCAAAAGCTTTGGCAAAAGCTCCCCATTGTAAGCAGTATACTGTTTCTCTACCAATTCATGTGTCGCTTTATATAATTCCTTAAGCTGCACCTCAGGCGTCATTCCCGCAATATCCGGCTTGTCATAGCCTGCTCCTACCATATCCTTTAGGGATGCCACTCTGACCATAAAAAACTCATCCAGATTAGATGCCGTTATGCTTAAAAACTTCAGTCTTTCAAACAAGGGATTATGCTTATCCATTGCCTCACTTAAGACCCGCTTGTCAAAAAGAACCCAGCTCAGCTCTCTGTTGCTGTAAAATCCGGGGTCTGCATATTTAGAATTTCTCATCATCCTAAACCTCCGCCTAAAAAGTCTTCTTTTGCTTAATAACGGGCAATACGCTGTACACCTCTTCAAAGAAAGCTGCCCTTGCACCAAAAAGTCCCTTTTCCAAAGTAATATCTTCATTGGTGTCTACCGTAATAATCAGCTGATTGTCCTTCAACACTGTTTTTACATTTCTGAATTTCTGCTTATGACTTCGATCCAGCCCGTTTGCCAGCCGAAGGATAGCTGTCAGCTTGGCAATTTTTAAATAGGATTCCTTATCCATCATGCTGTATCTGCTCATCTCCTCATAATAAGCAAATTCAAGATGGTTATATTTCACCACATTGGCAACGATTTCTCTTTCCATGTGGGAAAGCCCGATAATCTCCGTAGACATGATAATATTGTAGGAGCACTCCCCCAAATTCCACATACTGATATACTTTCCGCAGTCATGTAATATTGTGGAAAGCTGCAAAAGAAGCCTTTCTCTTTTTCCCAGACCATGTACCTTTTTCATGCTGTCAAAAATGATAAGAGCAATTTCCTCCAAAGTCTCACTTCGCTTTTTGCTTCCTCTGTAGCGTTTGCTGATGTTATGTGCGCAGGCAATAATATCCTTCTCAAAATCATGTGCAGACACTATAAGCTTATTCTTCTCCGCATATTCATATGCAATACCGTCGCACAGTGTCACTCCCGGCGCCCAAATCAAATCCGCTCCCATAACCTCCATAATTCGCTTGGTCATAATCAGCGAAATATACATAACGGGCATATTCTCCTCCGGCATATCCCACCGTCTCGCCAACTCTAAAAGCCCCTCGCTTTGGTATGCTTTACGAATCTGCTCAAACAGCTCAATTCCGGCACAGCCCTTCATTTCATTGTCAATGCTCTTTTTCCTAAGAAGGGTTGAAATATAATCATCCACAATAATAATATTCTTAATCTCCCTGTCTCTTAAGTACAGCTTCTTATAGACCGTCAATTGTGAATCGATAAGCTCTCCCAAAAAGCCTTCATACTGCCTGATACTGGCATCCAGCTGGGTCATTCTCTCCTGCAGCCTGAGAACCCCCAGCTTCATATTCTGGGTGGACACCAATGTGTCATTGTCAAACAGGGAAACCTGAATGCTGCCTCCTCCGATATCCACAATCGCTGTACCGTTTTCAATAATTCTCTGGAATCCCGCTCCCTGAAAGGCAATGGATTTATAATCCAGAAAACGCTGTTCGGAATTACTTAAGACCTCAATATGAATTCCAGTTCTCTGTTCTATCTGATCAAGCAAAATAGCCGTATTCTCCGCTTCTCTGATAGCGCTTGTTCCGTAGGCAACATAATCGGATACCTGATAGGCTCTCATAATAGCAGAAAACTCACGAAGAATCCGGCAAAGCTCCTCCACCCTTTGATAGCTGAGCTTTCCGGTGCTGTAGCTTTCCGTTCCCATATCAATACTGTGCCTGATATGATCGATTTCCTTCATTCCCCTTGCTTTGGATACCTCAAATATTTTCATGGAAAGCTCATAAGAGCCTACATCAATTGCCGCAAATGTTTTGACTGCCATACTTCAACACTATCCTTTCTACCCGGATTAAGTTCACTAATCCGCCTGTCTTCCCAACAGATAATCAATAAACTGCTGGGCAGTTCTGCCCGAAAGCCCTCCGTGGGCAAGCTCCCATTTATTTGCCTCCAGCAAAAGCTCCTCCTCCGGTATCGTCACATGATAACGCTCCGCCAGGGCCCTTACAATCGCCTGATATTCCTTCTTATCCGGCGCTGCAAAAAAGATGGTAACGCCAAATCTTGCCACCAAGGACAGCTTTTCCTGCACCGTATCTCCGGCATGCAGATCATCCCTGCGTTCCTCCTTATCGGAAAACTTCTCCCGCACCAGATGCCTTCGGTTGGAGGTCGCATAAATCAGCACATTTTCCGGCTTCTTCTCAAGACCTCCCTCAATCACTGCCTTAAGGTATTTATATTCAATCTCAAAGTCTTCAAAGCTCAAATCATCCATATAAATAATAAACTTATAGTTCCTGTTCTTGATCTGGGCAATCACGTCATTCAGGTCCTGAAACTGATGCTTGTACACCTCAATGATGCGAAGCCCCTTTTCGTAATACTCGTTGGCAATCGCCTTGATACTGGAGGACTTGCCTGTTCCCGCATCTCCAAAAAGCAGGCAGTTATTTGCCTTCCTGCCGCTTACAAACGCTTCCGTATTTTCAATCAGCTTCCGCTTAGGTATCTCATATCCCACCAGATCATCCAGATGCACATGGGCAATGTTAAGAATGGGCACCACCTTAACCCCTTCCTCGTCATGAACCACGCGAAAGGCCTTGTGAAGTCCAAATCTGCCCACTCCGTAATCTCTGTAAAACTCCGTCAGGGTATCCTTCATCTCCTCCGGCGTATGATTGCCCGCAAACTTCACTGCCAGGGAACAAATCCTCTCCCTGATGCGGCTGTTATATACCTTGCTTTCACTTTCGCTGCTCACATAATCGGTAATCAAATCAAAGCCCTGAATCCGAAGCACCTTCAGCATATCGGAAAAATCGTAGTCAAAAAGTTCTCTGAAGATTATAATATCATGCAGTACTGCCTGATTGATGGTTCCTTCCACCGCTCCTCTGATTTCACAGGCCTTGCTGTAGCTGTTTTCATTGTTTACCAGAAGATTGGAAAGATAGCAGTGCCAAAGATTTCCATAAAATCCATGATTGCCGGCCAGCTCTAAAAGACGGTGAATGCAGTCATACATAAGTGCCGACATTTCTTCCCTGCTCACCCTTTCATTCCTGTAATTCTCCATCAGCCATGCCATATCATACAAAAGGCTGCCTTCATCCTCGCTAAAATCCTTATATACAATCAGTTCCTGTTCTCTCATCTTTATCCCCAATCAGTAATTTCCCAATATTTTCATGTTTCTGGCTTCTTCACGAAGTCCCCGGAGTGCATTCTTCACCGAGCTGTCAGCCAGGTTTCCGTCAAAATCAATGAAGAAGCGGTATTCCCAGTTTCTGCCCTCAATCGGTCTGCTCTCAATCCTGTTCATATTCAAATTGTTATATATGAAATGAGAAAGCATATGGTAAAGAGAGCCGCTCTCATGGGGCACCTCAAAACAAATGCTGACCTTTTTAGCATCCTTTAAAAAGATTTTCTGATTGGTCACGATAATAAATCTGGTAGAATTGGTGCTTGACTGGTTCACGCCCTTTAAAAGCACCTCAAGTCCATACAGCTTTGCAGCATACTCACTTGCAATAGCCGCCTGGGTCTTATCCTGATCCTCTGCCACCTTCTTTGCCGCAAAGGCATTGTTCTGCATACTGATCTGCTGCCAGCGCTGCTGATTTAAGAATCGGGACGACTGCATCAGCGACTGGGGATGGGAATAAACCGTTTTAATATCCGAAAGCTCTGTTCCGGGTACTGCCATCAGACAGTGCTCGATCTTAATGATCTGCTCTCCCACAATATAATTCTCAAACTCCACCAAAAGATCATAAATTTCACTGACTATCCCCGCAGTTGAATTTTCAATGGGAAGCACCGCAAAATCTGCGCTGCCTTCATCTATGGCAATCATGGCATCCCTAAAGGTCTCCACATGAAAGCTGTTTACCTGATCTCCGAAATACTGCATCATAGCTGCCTGGGAATAAGCGCCCTCCGCCCCCTGAAAAACCACTCTTGCCCTGCCTTCATCCAAATTGTCAACGCCGATAAAGGGAAGTCTTCCGATACTGCCATGCTCTGTAAGCATGCGATACTGAAGCTTACGGCTCATGGACATAATCTGCTCAAACAGCTCCTCGATTCCATGACTGTTAAATTCATTGTGGGTAAGAGACTTCACCTTACGAAGCTTCTCTTCCTCCCTTGCCTTGTCAAAAACCTTCTTGCCGGTTTTAATCTTGTATTCCGATACCTGCCTGGAAACCTCCATTCTCTTTTCATACAGTTCCACGATCTGGGCATCGATCACATCAATTTGTTCTCTTAAGTCTAATAAATCCATACGCTTACCTTTCCGTCCGTGTTTTCGTTAACACCGCTATCATTTTATATCAAAAAAAGCTGCTTATCAAGGCAGTTTACTTATCTTTTACCTTCACAAAAAGCTTTCGGGATTTTAGGTTGCACTGCAAATCCCGATTTATTATAATATATCTTAACAAAAAACATTCAGCGACAAAAGGAGTCTTCTATGAAAAAGAACTGGAAAGTCTTACTTTTTGCAGGAATTATCCTGCTGGCATTAATCATATCCAGCGTCATTTCCGCCCTGTCCTCAAAGGTTCCCCACAATGACCCTTCGGTTACGGGAAATACTGCCGGAAACTTAAATAATGGCGGACTTTTCGCCGAGGAAAACGGAAGGGTTTACTTTTCCAATGCCTACGACAACGGCTGTCTGTACTCCATGAACGCTGATGAAACCGATTTAAAGAAGCTTAGCAGTTCAACGGTCAACTCCATCAATACGGCAGGCGATTACCTCTACTATTATATGGACAGCTCAGGCGGCGGTACAGGCCTTGGCTATGTAGTCCGTACCTATGGCGTTTACCGTTCCAAAACAAACGGTGATCACCTGACATGCCTTGACCGGAATGCTTCCGTTACCATGCAGCTTTGCGGTGATTATATCTATTATCAGAGATACAACAACACGGACTTTACCCAGCTGTATAAGATTAAGACCGATAAATCCGAAAACGCACTTGTTTATGACGGCATCATTAATCCTGCCGCCTGCCATAACGGCATCATATACTTTAACGGAACCGAGGATGACCACTATCTCTATGCCCTTGACACTGCCACCGACACCATATCCACTGTTTATCAGGGAAATCTCTGGTATCCCGTATGGCAGAACGGCTACATTTATTATATGGATGTATCCTCCGATTACAGGCTGTGCCGTCTTTCCCTTTCCGAAAATACTGTGGAAGTTCTGACCAGCGACAGAGTAGATTCCTTCAACGTTGGAGAAAGCTATATCTATTATCAGCGTAACTCCGCTTCCCAGCCCGCCCTGATGCGGATGGCGCTGGACGGAAGCAATCCTGAAATCGTTGCCGAAGGAAATTACTGCAACATCAATCTCACCTCAAACTATGCATACTTTACCGCCTTTGGAGCGGATACACCTGTATACCACACACCGGTCAACGGTCCTGTCAACGTAACCACCTTTCAGGCAGCTGCCGAAGCGGCTCTGCAATAACAGGGCCGCCTGATCCCTGAGAAACAAAGCTACATTTGCTTTCTGACGATCAAATACTCGTCTCCGGGCTGATAATATGGGCAGTCTCTGTAGGAGTCTGCCAAAAATCTGGCCATCTCATCCTCGTCTAGGTCCATTTCACAGGTATAACACTCGTAGTCCTCATCATAAACATAATTATTGCACTGCTCGCAATTACTTTTGGGTCTGTTCTTTTCCTTTTTCACCTTACTCTCATGCCTTTCCTGCTGTCCCATCCTGTTTTTCCGTTCTTTCCTGCCCCTCCCTGGGCTCCTGCATCTTCTCAAGCTCCTTAAGCATCTGCTTTACGCTTTGGCCTGTAACCGGATTTTTATAATACGGGCAGAGCTGCGAAAGCGGTACTAACACAAACATCCTGTTTTCCATATCAGGGTGAGGTACCGTCAACCGGGGATCATCCGACACATACCCCTGATAAAAAAGAATATCCAAATCCAATGTTCTCGGTCCCCAATGAACCTTTCTCTCTCTCCCCGCTTCCTTCTCCAGTTCATGAAGAAGATCAAGAAGCTCCTCCGGCGCTAAAAGGGTCTCAAGCTCTATCGCTCCATTTAAAAAATCCTCCTGCTCCACTCCTCCGTAGGGCTTCGTGGTAATGAAATCGGAGCATTTCACGTTTCTTACCTCCGGACAGCTTTTAAGTCCCTCAACCGCCCTGTCAATATATCTGCTTCGGTCTCCCATATTAGAACCAACGCCCAGATAAACCTGCTTCCAGCCCCTCTTTATCTGCACGGATACGCTGGAAAGCGGTAAGCCAATAGGTGCATGAGGCTTTCTGATTTCAAGCGTAAGCTCCCTGATCAATGGAAAGTCCAAAAGCAATGCCTTCGCCAAATGCTCCGCTGCCGCCTCAATCAACAGAAAGGTATGCTCCTTCAAATATCTGCTGATAAAATGGCAGACCTCCCCATAATGAGTAGAAAGCGTCAGCTCGTCCTTTAATCCGGCACTCCTTAAATCCGTGCCAAGAACAGCATTCACATAGAACATCTGTCCCTTTCTCGTTTCCTCTGAAAACACGCCATGGCCGGCATAAACCTCAAGCTCTTCTATCTTAATAAAATCCATTGCCAACCTCCCCGGAAGCCTCCCTTATTGCTTCCGTCATTTTAACGGCACGCACATTTTCTTTCACGTCATGCACCCTCACAATACCGCATCCCTTCATTACGCCAAATACGGTAGTCACAAGGGTTCCCTCCAGCCGCTCATTTACCGGCAGATCAAGAGTAAGTCCGATTACGGACTTTCTGCTGGTTCCAAGAAGCAGGGGATATCCCAAAGTCTTTAGCTGCTCAAGCCTTCCGATGATCTCCAGATTGTGCTCCCTGGTCTTTCCAAAGCCGACCCCCGGATCAAGAATAATCTTTTCATCCGAAATACCGGCCTTATGAGCAATGGCAATACTTTCTCCAAGATCGGAAACCACATCCTTCATAAAGCTTTCATAGACGGCTTCCTTTCTGTTATGCATCAGTACACAAGGAACCTGTGCCTCTCCCAACACCTGAGCCATCCTGTCATCATACTTTAGTCCCCAGATATCATTAATCAGGTCCGCTCCGGCAAGGATCCCTGCTCTTGCCACCTCACCCTTGCAGGTATCCAGTGAAACGGGAACCTGAAAGCGCTTTTTCACCTCTTCAATCACAGGAAGCACTCTTTCTATCTCCTCCTGTACAGGAAGGGACTGATATCCCGGCCTGGTGGACTCTCCGCCGATATCTAAAATATCCATTCCCTGATCCAGCATCTCCTGCACATGAAAGAGTGCCTGATCCAACCGATTGAACTTCCCGCCGTCAGAAAAGGAATCCGGTGTCACATTTAATATTCCCATCACATAGGTATGGTTTTTCAGATCAAACTCACGATTTCCTATTTTCATATTTATTTAACCTCATTTCTGCGCCCTATTCCGCATCTAAACCACATCAAAGCTCCCTGCTACCAAAGCAGCTTCTTATTCTTTTTGCCCTGCTTCCAGTTACATTCCATCTCCGCCTTGCAGGCAAAGCAGGGACGACTCAGCTTATCCGCCCGGTAGAGAAGCCCTGACAGGGATCTTTCCTCTTTGATAGCACTGTTTCGATGATTGCCTATGGCCTCTAAGATGCATTTTCCTTCCTCATCATGAAATCCACAGTCCTCAAGAATTTCCGGTGACAGCATCACACTGGCCTTTTCATGGGGCGTACCGTCCTCATACTGCATCCATCTTCCGATATCATGTAAAAGCGCTGCCCCGTAAATCAGCTCTTTATCGATTCCGTATCCTTCTGTTTCGTTCAGGATCATTGCCAGTCTTGCCACATCCAGAAAATGCCCCATATTATGATGGCAGAAGCGCCGCTGCGCCTCTGCCTCCTCGTTTCTGGTAAGATATTCTCTATATTTTTCGTGCTCCAAAATCCGGTTTGCCCGCTCCATTTTCACTTACCCCTGTTTCACCATATCCATAAAAAGACTTCTAAGGCTCTCATCCTGCTCAAACAGTCCTCTGGAAACTACAGTCACGGTCCGGCTTCCCGGCTTTTTCACGCCCCGCATGGTCATGCACATATGCTCTGCCTGCGCCATAACCATAACCCCCTTAGGCTTTAAGTTCTCCATAATGGCATCTGCAATCTGCGCCGTCAGCCTTTCCTGTATCTGAAGCCTTCTTGCAAACACCTCCACTGTCCGGGCCAGCTTACTGATCCCTACTACCTTTCCATCAGGAATGTAGGCGATATGTATTTTGCCGAAAAAGGGCATCATATGATGCTCGCAGATGGAATAAAATTCAATGTCTTTCTCCAAAACCATTTGATTATCCCGGGCCGTAAAGGTTTTCACAAGATGCTCTCCTGCCGAGGCATCCATTCCCTCAAGAAGTTCCTCGTACATTCTGGCCACCCGGGCCGGCGTTTCCCTAATTCCCTCTCTATTGCAGTCCTCCCCAATTCCCTCAAGGAGTAATTTCACTGCCGCTTCAACTTTCTCTTTGTTTACCATGTGAGTCTCTCCCGATATCCTTTCTTCTCTTTTTATCAGAGACAGATTCCACGAACCTGATCAGATTTCCGAGATAAGACAAAGAACCAAAAGCAATAATTACCGTATCCTTGTCCGCCAGCAGATAGGCAAGCTCTACCGCCTCCTGCACACTGTCCACAGACGTCACATTGCTATGGTATTCCCCTGCCACACAGGCCAGCTCATAGGAAGATAAGCCCCGCTCTCCCGGCGTAGGCACAGTCAGAATCTGCTGCGCAAGGGGACAGGTTACTTTCAATATCTCTCTTTGTTCCTTGTCTCTCAATATTCCTATTATATATATAATTCTTCTGTTTGTAAAATAAAAACGAACGGACTCTGCAAGTCTGGCCGCCCCATCCCGGTTATGCGCCCCATCTGCGATAAACAATGGCTTTTTTCCAAGCACTTGAAACCTTCCGGGCCACTTTGCACACAAAAGCCCCTTGTATATGGCGCTCTCCTTAACCGGAAAGCCTGCCTTCATAAGCTCTTCTATTGTCCTAACCGCAAGCATGGCATTTTCAATCTGATATTTTCCCGCCATGGTAATGGTGAGATCACGGTATCCACCATAATGGAAGCTCTGCTTCTCAAGACTGCTTTTGACGCCTGTCCGCTCTGCCGGATCAACTACGGTTAACATAACACCAAGTTCCTCCGCTTTCCGACGAAGCACCTGCATCACCTCATCATCACCTTTAAGTGCTGCTGCTCTTGAACCGGGCTTCATAATTCCCGCTTTGTTTTCGGCAATCTGAGAAAGGCTCTTTCCCAAAACACCCATATGATCTAAACTGATAGAGGTAAATACCTCCACTATTGTTGTCTTAATCACGTTAGTGGCATCTAAAAGTCCGCCCATACCGGTTTCCAAAACCACAAGATCGCATTCGTGCTCCTTAAAATAATAAAATGCCATGGCGGTTTCAAGCTCAAAGACAGTAGGATGCGGCTTTCCCTCTGCCACAAGCTCCTCACACTTCCCTTTCATAAGCTCCATCAGCTCACAAAGCTCCTTTTTGCTTATGGATCTTCCGTTTATCTGTATCCGCTCCCGGTACTCAAAAATTGTAGGGGAAATATATCTGCCTACCCGGTACCCTGCCGCCTTTAATATCTCCGAACAAAAAGCAACAACAGAACCCTTTCCGTTGGTTCCCGCAATATGGATAAACTTTAAACTATCCTGAGGATTATGAAGCTTTCCGCAAAGGCCTGCCACGCTGTCAAGTCCCGGCACACTCCCGTACTTTTTTAATTCATCTACGTAATCCAATACTTCCTGATAATTCATTTCTTAATCTTCTCTCTTTCCCGCACTGCCCTGTCTGCCTGTCAAATGAATATTCTCTTTTTTTACAGTTATACTAATATCAAAAAACTATCGAAGGAAGAACACGATCATGCTGAAAAACTTTTTCAAATGCGGTCTCACCGGATGGTGTATGGAAATCATCTTCACCGCTCTTGATTCCCTGCGACGCCGCGATATGCGTCTGATGGGGCAGACATCCCTGTGGATGTTTCCGATCTACGGAAGCGCCTGCTTTCTCTCTCTTCTATACAAGCCACTGAAAAATTTCCCGGCTTACCTGCGGGGACTGATCTATGCAGTATGCATTTATGCAGGGGAATATCTTACCGGACATTTTCTTGACAAACGTCATATGTGCCCCTGGAATTACGAAAATTCCAGATGGAATATTCACAGGATTGTACGTTTGGATTATTTTCCTAATTGGTTTCTGGCGGGACTGCTTTTTGAAAAAATATTACATTTCGATCATGAGAAGGCGGTATGAAAACCTCATACCGCCTTTGATGCTTGTTTCCCTATTCGCTTAATCCAGCATATCTCCATCCAGATCGTCAACGCCTGCACCGATATCCAGCATATTTAAGGTACGCCTCTTAATTCTCGCCTGCTCGGAGCTTTCCAAAATAAAATTCTTGATTTCTCTTGAATTTTTAATATGTACCAACATAAGCTTGGGATGCGTAGTATCTCCCGTATAACAAATCACCGTCCCGAGACCGAAAATTCTCTCCATCAGCGAGGTAACCAGTTCCACATCCTGAACCTTATACATATAGCAGTCATTTTCTATCTTTTTAAAGAAACCGCTGTTGATTGTGATCACATTTTCTTTAATATAATATTTAGTGAAAGTAAACGGAAGCCCCAAAAACAGCCATCTTTTTCTTTCCACAAATTCCGTTGCCATAATAGTCAGTCTCCTTTATTGCTGCCCTGCAGCTTCCTTTTATTCCAAAACCTTCTTTAATTCATCCATAAAGGTATTGATATCCTTAAACTCCCTATATACGGAGGCAAAACGCACATACGCCACCGCCTCTAAATCCTTCAGCTTATTCATCACCAGCTCACCGATTACACGGCTGGGTATTTCCTTCTCTTCTCTGCTGAAAATCTCCGTTTCCACCTCATCTACCAGCTGTTTAATCTGGTTGGCGCTGATAGGACGCTTATGACATGCCCGGAGCACTCCTGCCTCAATCTTCGCCCTGTCATAGGTTTCCCTGTTATCATCCTTCTTGATTACGATCAGTGGAATGGTCTCTACCTTCTCATAGGTGGTAAAACGCTTATCACATTCGTCACATACCCGGCGGCGTCTGATAGAATTATTATCTTCCGCCGGTCTGGAATCAATTACTCTGGTATTTTCGTGGCCGCAAAACGGACATTTCATATCGCTTCCCTCCCTCATCTGCCCTTTGCGTATATTATATTTTGATAATTAAATTATGTCAACCATTTTATATTTGGAGTTTGCCATGAATATTTTTCTGCCAATCGGTGAATGATTTTATTACAGCGGTAATTTTAAAAGGCTGCAATGAAGATCAGGAGGACCTACGCAGATGGCTCAGGGAAAGGTGGAAATATGCGGAGTTAATACGGCAAAGCTCCCGCTTTTAAAGGCAGAGGAAAAGGAAAAGCTTTTTAAGCAGATAGAGGAGGGAGATGCCTCCGCAAGACAGCAATATATTGAAGGGAATCTGCGTCTTGTTCTAAGCGTTATCAAGCGTTTTTCGGCCAGTAACGAAAATGTGGATGATTTATTTCAAATCGGCTGCATCGGACTGATTAAGGCCATCGACAATTTCGATTCCTCACTTAATGTAAAATTCAGCACATATGCTGTTCCTATGATCGTCGGGGAGATCAGAAGGTTCCTTAGAGACAACAACTCAATCAGAGTAAGCCGTTCTCTAAAGGATACGGCTTACAAGGCAATCTATGCCAAGGAAAATCTGATCAAGCAAAATATGAAGGAACCTACCATTAATGAAATAGCCAAGGAAATCGGCATTTCCAAGGAAGACATTGTATATGCACTGGACGCCATCCAAAATCCCATGAGCCTGTATGAGCCTATTTTTACCGACGGAGGCGACACCCTCTATGTAATGGATCAGATCAGCGACAAAAAGAATAAGGAAGAAAACTGGGTAGAACATTTGTCTTTAAGTGAAGCTATGAAAAGGCTGGGTGATCGGGAGCATGAAATTATAAGCCTTCGGTTTTTCGAGGGCAAGACCCAGATGGAAGTGGCTGATATAATCGGAATATCCCAGGCCCAGGTGTCCCGGCTTGAAAAAAATGCGTTAAAGGTAATGAAAAATTATTTAACCGCATAAGCATTCTGCCTTCCACGTAACCTTCCCCCAGTCCTTTGCATATCTTAAAATATACCACGAAAAGGCAGGAAATACAGATGTTATTTTCAGAGTTAAAATGCAAAGATGTGATTAACCTTCGGGACTGCAAAAAATTAGGTCGGATTTCCGATCTGGAATTTGATGAGTGCAGTGGTCAAATCTGTAAAGTGTTTGTTCCCAGCGGTAACAAATTTCTGAATTTCCTATGCACCGAACCGGACTTTGTTATTCCCTACAAGGATATCAAACAGATCGGTCCCGATATTATTATTGTAGATATACGCTGCTAGAAAAAGTTTCATACTCTCCATAACATAGAAAGGGGACAGCTAGCAGCTGTCCCGCAAAAGTTCCTTTTTCAATCTTTTCATAATTTTCTTTTCCAGTCTTGAGATATAAGACTGGGAAATTCCCAGCAGATCCGCCACTTCCTTTTGGGTCATCTCCTGCGCATCCGGCGAGCCAAGCCCGAACCTCAAGTTGATAATGGTCTTTTCCCGTTCTGTCAGCTTATCAATCGCCTTAAGAAGCAGCTTTCGCTCTACTTCATTTTCCAGATCACGGTAGATTACATCCTCATCCGTTCCCAGAATATCTGACAGGAGCAGCTCATTTCCGTCCCAATCCACATTTAAGGGTTCATCAATGGACACCTCAAGCTTTGTCTTATTATTTCTCCTTAAGTACATTAAAATTTCATTTTCAATGCATCGGGAGGCATAGGTTGCCAGCTTAATATTTTTCTCAGGGTTGAAGGTGTTAATGGATTTGATTAACCCTATGGTTCCTATGGATATCAAATCTTCCACTCCCACCCCTGTATTATCAAACTTTTTTGCAATATAAACCACCAGTCGCAGGTTATGCTCAATCAGTATGGATTTGGCTTCATTCTCATACTCTGTTCCCAGATCACTGATCACCGCATTTTCCTTTTCCAGCTCCAGCGGAGGCGGGAGCACCTCCGAACCGCCTATGTAATGAACATCCCCCTGTCTTCCCATCAAAAATCCGGGTTCTCTGCGGTATAACTTAAATTGCAGCTTTCCCGGAATAGCCACCTTAAAAACCATTCTCAATTCCTCCTGTCAAAGCTTTAAGCGCATTCTATATAGATAATTCCAATGGCAATATCATCTTATAATTGCCTTTTCCTGATACATTTCCTTTAAATACTGCTATAATTACCTTCTCGTATCGTTTTTCTCCCGCTTTCCCTTTCACTTCCATGGCATCGATCTCATAACCTTCTAAAATCCCATGTTTCTTTCCAAGGCTGTGATAGGGAATGACTTTATATTTTTCCGGTTTTATCCATTGTCTCATATTTTCCCATATTTCCTCATCCAAAACCGCTACAGGCTTGCTGCTGACCGGCTCCACAAGACCGTTTCCCGTATCAATCAAAGCAGCCACCTCTATAGGACCGTTATCACCTGCAAGGATAACCCTGCAAAAGCAGTTTTGTTTATTCCTTTGATAAATTAAAAGGACTCTTTGCCCTATGGCATATCCTGCATATCCAAGCAGAGCAATCAGGAAAAAGGAATTTTCATATGCCCGAAATACAGGCAGCCTTTCCCTTAGAAAAATTATGAACCCACCCATCAGAAAGGAGAAAAAGTACAGATATCCCAATCCCCGGATGAGCTCCGCTATCCCAGCGGTTTGGCATGTAATCTTTATCATCAGTATTCCTACGGGCAGCATTCCAAACAATACCTTGCATCCGTAAGGCACTTCCGGAATGCACAGGATCATGCAATACCCCAGTGCTCCCGTCAGGCTTCCCAGCAAAATTCTAAGGTACGTGGCAGTTTTCCCCAGCACTTTCACCGTCAGCCTAAGCAGGTACAGATCCATTACCAAATTCAACAAAAAGGCACTGTCGATATAAACGGTATCCTGTATTTGCACCTTGCAGTCCTTCACCTCCATTTCTTAAGTACCAGTTCATTATAAACATTAAGGTCTTCATAATTTGTCAAAACGTTGTCCGAAACCCTGTCATCCATCGCCTGAAAATGACATGGATTACCTCTATGAAATTAGAATGGACAGTTATGAACAAATAATACATTCACAACTGTCCTGTCTCTTTTACCCTCAATATTTTTTTAAGCGATATGTCCTATTACTATTACCTCCTAAGTGCTCAACATTTTCCTTCAAATATCTTTTGATTTTTTCTTTGTTTTCTATTGTTTTCTTCGCTTGCTTTTTATCGCTTGTTTTCTTCGCTTGTTTTTTATCGCTTGTTTTCTTCGCTTGCTTTTTCTTAAATTCAAGCACTAAAATTGTTCTGTCAGGGTCAAATTGCTCTTCAATTGCAGGTTCAACCCATCCTTCGTTTTCCCATACATTAAAAATATTAGGTACACCGCTTCCTGCACGTTCACCAATATTAATAAGATTAAACATCTTTATTAATGTCTTATTTCGCGGATCCGATACTCCGCCTATACGCATTTGCTTTTTGCCAGTCCTAATATATCCGGGATTTTCTAAAATAAGTTTATCAGGCTCTTTTCTGATTACAATACCCCTGACTCCATAAAAATCCGCATTAACTAAGCAATTTGCAAGAGCCTCTCGTAAGGCCTCATGAACTGGTGTATCATCAATGCGATTCCCTTTCTTTGTCTTAAACGGAATTTTTATATCTTTAATAATTTTATTATACACCCTAAAATAAAAATCAAACAGATTGCCAGACCATTCCCCGGAACTAGACTGTAAACGATCCGTCCACCGAATTGCCGGGTCAAGCAATTCTCTATAATCCAGAAAATACTCTGGGAACTGACGTACAATGTTATTATTCATCCCCAAACATCAGCATCCCCGCTGCTGTTGGATGTAATTGTTTATCTACATCAGAAATTGCAGCTGCTCCGATGCTTCGAAGATATTCCGCATCATTTAGCCGTTCAAACGGATGACCTGCCCTTAACATTCTATGACGATTCCTATACCCCTGAATTGTTTCATAATTCAAATCATCCATTGGAACATCATCAAGAACCACCATATCCATAGTGTTATCAGTCTGATCACGAAGCATTGCTTTTACTTGAAGCTTTGTACAATGATAATCCCCTTCATGATTTCGCCTGAATGTACTTCCAAATATATCATCATTTATATACACCGGCTTTTGCTCACGCTTTGCCATTGGAACATAAATCACAATAATAATATCTTCTCCAACATCATATACTTCTACATCATCATCTGATAAGAGATTAATACTGACTTTCTTACGATTATTAATAGTATTCCAAAAATCTCTGAGAAGCTTTTCTTTATCTGTACTCTTTAAACCTGTGCTACTCCAACTTTTATCTTTGTTCTCTTTTACTCCGAGGATAATAACTCCACCATAACAATTGGCAAAAGAAGAATATGTATCCCATAATGCAATGGGTAATCCTCCGCTGGCTTTCTTAACCTCTCGCCGATTATCTTCTTTATATGAATCAAATTTTGATATATCAAAAAAATCAGCCACTTGTTATCATCTCCTTTTCTCATTCCTCAACAATAAAAACATCTCTAATCCTGACATGATACCTATTTTTTATAAAACACCCTAAGCGCCTTAACCAAATACTCTACATCCCATCTCCCGGCTGTTTCCACCGCAGAATGCATGGCAAGCTGGGGAAGGCCGATATCCACGGTAGGAACGGCCACCTGTGCGGATGATAAATTCCCCAGGGTAGACCCTCCTGCAATATCAGAGCGATTATGATAGTCCTGATAAGGTACCTCTGCCAGCTTACATATGTTTTTCATAATTGCTTCCGTATACCCGTCAGTGGTATACTTTTGCCCTCCATGATGCTTAATAACGATTCCGCCGTTTAACACCGGTTTATTGGTCGGATCGGATTTGTCAGGATAGTTAGGATGAAGAGCATGGGCATTATCTGCGGAAATCATAAAGCTGTCCGCAATCAGTCTAAGATAATCACTTCCGGTCTTCTGAAAAGCTTCACCTATTCTTGTTAAGGTATCCTTCAAAAAGGTGGAGGCCGCTCCCTGTCTGGTCAGACTCCCAACCTCCTCATTGTTAAATACCGCACAGACGCTGCAGTAATCTAAAGGCTTCTCCTTTCGTATTGCCTCCACGGATCCGTATACACATTCCAGATCATCCAGTCTGGGGGAAAGGAGCAGCTCCTCTGATGCCCCCAGCACCTTACCCTTTTCTCTTACATAAAGATACAAATCCGTTCCCAGAATTTCTTCTTCTCTTACCCCTGCAATTTGTGCTATCTCACCCATAAGACAGCCCTTATCCTGAATATTCCCCATAAAAGGAAGCAAATCCTTCTGAGGGTTAAATTCCATTCCTTTGTTTGCCTCACGGTTCATGTGAATGGCAAGACTGGGTATTACCAGCAGATCCTTATCAATATTGACATTAAGACAACTCGGCTCTCCCCCGCTGCAGATCACAACTCTTCCTGCCACTGAAAGACTTCTGTCAAACCATGTGGAGTAGATCATTCCCCCATAGCCTTCCGTATTGAGACAAAGATACTTCTCCCCTGCGGAAATTTCCGGATTGGTTTTTAACTTGAAGGAAGGAGAGTCACTATGCGAGGCAACAATATGAAAGCCCTTTATTTCCTTTTCCGGTACCCGGAATGCTATAATGGAAGAATCATTTCTTTTCACATAATAGCTTCCACCTGGCATAAGTCTCCAGGCATTTTTCTCATCAAGAACGGTAAAGCCCTCCTTAATAAGCCTTTTCTCCACTGCTGCCACCGCATGATAGCAGCTTACGCCTTCATCAATAAATTTAAGACATTCCTCTGCAGTCTTCCCTGTCATAACCAATCTGCTCCTTTTAAGAATTTTTATTACATAAAAAGCTGTACACCCTATGGTATACAGCCTTATTATTCCGCAAAAATATGCATTTAACTTATTTCTTCTGAAGAAAATCAGGAATTTTAAGAGGCTTGTCCGCCACATTACTTCTGATATCCCCAGGGCTGGTAATTCCCGATACCGGCTTGTGCGGCACCTGTCCTGCCGGCGCAGGGTTGGTCCTTCCCGGAATTACATTTACGCCGTCTGAAGCTCCCATTCCCGAAGGTCTGATATTCAAATTAGGAGTTACAGGCTTCATATACTTGTTGGCAAAGGTGCCAAACTGTGAAACAGGCTTGTTGGTAGGTAAGGTTGCATCCTCCAGTCCTGTAGCAATAACCGTAATCGTACAGCTGTCACTCTGCGTCTCATCATACATAGCACCGAAGATAATGTTGACATTGTCTCCTGCCAGTTCCTGTACATAACTTGCCGCATCGGAAGCATCTGCCAGTGTAATATCACCGGAAACATTGATGATAACGTGAGTTGCACCGGAAATGGTAGTCTCCAAAAGAGGGCTTTCCACTGCCATTTTAACTGCTTCGCTTGCCTTATCGTCACCCTTGCCGGTTCCGATACCAATATGTGCAATTCCCTTATCTTTCATAACGGTCTGTACATCCGCAAAGTCAAGATTAATAACAGCGGGAACGTTAATCAGATCCGTAATACCCTGTACCGCCTGCTGAAGCACCTCATCAGCCTTTTTGAGGGCATCCGGCATGGTTGTCCTTCTGTCAACAATCTCAAGCAATTTATCATTAGGGATTACAATCAATGTATCCACATGATCTTTAATCTTTTCAATACCGCTGATTGCATTCACCATACGGGCTTTTGCCTCAAAACGGAAAGGCTTGGTCACAACACCTACCGTTAAGATACCCATATCCTTGGCCAGCTTGGCAACCACCGGAGCTGCTCCGGTTCCGGTTCCGCCGCCCATACCGCAGGTGACAAATACCATATCAGCGCCCTTTAATGCAGCAGCAATCTCTTCACTGCTCTCTTCGGCTGCCTTCTCACCGATTTCAGGCTTGGCTCCTGCTCCAAGTCCCTTGGTAAGCTTCTCACCTATCTGTAAAAGCTTGGGAGCCCTGCATAACTGCAATGCCTGCTTATCGGTATTAATTCCGATAAATTCAACTCCCGTAATACTTTCATCAACCATTCTATTTACAGCATTATTACCTGCACCACCCACACCGATCACTATGATCTTAGCAGCAGATTCAGCATCGTTTGTCTTAATCTCCAGCAAAGGTACTTCCTCCTTTATTAATCCCACATGACTTCCACAATGCTCTGCTTATGTACTGTTTATAACAGCATCCATCAGACTCATATAGACTATCATATAATCTTTTCTTTGAATTATCAACCACAAATTTAAGTTTTTTTGTTTTTTTCTGTTCAGGTTAAGGTATAGGATCAGGCTCAAAAGGGATATTTTTGGTATCCTCGGTATAATTTTCCATACGCAAAGTTCCTTTCTGCCCTGAAAGCTCCGGAAGCATGTATTGCAGCTTCATAATTTTTTCATCCAGATTGTCTCCCGTTCCCAGTAAAACCCTGACCTCATCAAAATAAAGAGTCAGAGAACCATCCTTTCCAAAATATATCCTGTCAGTGGAAAGGTTGTACTTATTTACAAGCTGGGTAATACTGAGAATTGACCTGAAAATACTTACGTCCTCTACCGGAAGGGGCTCATAAAGAACCACATGATCAAAATCAAGGCCTGTCACCTGCGGAATGCCCGATGTTCTCTCCATAGAGCTTTCCACTACAATCCCATCCTTATCAAAATACATGTAGTGTTCCAGATACTCCACATAGCCTGCAAGAGCCTTCTCATATACCTCAATTTTGATGGTATGGGGATCCACCACCGAAATGTCCATTTTCTCCACGAAGGGAACCCCCACAATGCTCTTATTCTTATACTTCAAGGATAACAGAAGGGAATTATTCCCATAACGCCCTTCCATTACCATATCAATGATCTCTTCATTGGTATAGTGAACGTTTCCTTCTACATACACAGTAGTCACGGTATAATTGGTAATGATATATCCATAGCCTGCAACCAGTGCAATCAAAAGTGCCGCAGCCATAGCACCGATAATGAACAGACTCTTATGTCCTGCCACAAAACCTCCCATATTCACTTTTTTCATTTGCTTTTTCTTTTTCAGCTTCTTTTTTTTAGCCATATGCTATATCTACCCGGTGTATATATTTACTCCAAGATTCTGGAAATCTCTACAGATATCCTCGTATCCCCTCTCAATAAAATGACGATTTTTTACTATGGTCTCTCCTTCTGCCATGCAGCCTGCAATCACAAGTGCAGCTCCCCCTCTGAGTTCATCCGCTGTAACCTCACAGCCAAGAAGCAAATCCACTCCCACAATCACTGCCTGTCTTTTTCCCTGCAGTTCAATGCAGGCTCCCATTTTGCGAAGCTGCTCTACGATACGAAACCGGTTTTCAAAAACGGTTTCCTCAATCACGCTGACTCCCGGAGCGGTAGTAAGCGCTGCCATAAGGAGAGATTGCATATCAGTGGGAAATCCCGGATATACCTCTGTTTTAATCATGGGAACTGCCCGCTTTTCCACATCAATCATAACGCTGAGGCCGTCTCTGGAAACGTTAATCTCCGCTCCCGCCAATTCCGCAGCCCGTAATGTGCTTTGCATCTGCGCCACCGGTGCATCCTCCAGAAAAATATGCCCTCCGGATCCCAGCACACCCATCAAATAGGTTCCCGCAACAATTCTGTCCGCAGGAATACGGAACCTGACTCCATGAAGCTTATGACCACCCTGAATAATCAGAACTGAGCCGCCTATTCCTTCTATCACCGCTCCTGCCTCCCGCAGAAATTCGCACAAAGCAACTATCTCAGGCTCCTTAGCAGCATTTTGAAGCACCGTCACGCCTTTGGCTCTGACCGCCGCCAAAATCACATTCTCCGTCACTCCCACACTGGAAATAGGAAGGCTGATAACACTCCCCTCCAGCTTCTGCGCCTTAGCCGTAAAGCAGCCCTCATCCTCATAAATCTTCACGCCCATTCTGCCAAGCGCGCTTAAGTGAAGATCTATAGGTCTTTCCCCAATGACACAGCCCCCGGGATACGCCATGGTAATTTCTCCTACCCTTCCCAGCATTGCTCCCAGAAGCATAATGGAGGAACGCATACCGGTTACATTTTCCCCGGATACGGTATCCTCAGACACATTTCTTGCATCAACGGTAATGGTACGGTCCGATCTAGCAACCCGACAGCCGATCCTTTCAAGCAGCATCAGCATGTGATGCACATCGGAAATTCTGGGACAGTTCTCAAGGACGCAGACATCCTCTATTAAAAGAGCGGCTGCCAATATCGGCAGCACTGCGTTTTTAGAGCCCTGTATTTTGGTTTCTCCAAAAAGAGCATTTCCTCCTCTGATATGAATAGAATCCAAATTATCACCTTCTGCCTTCCGGTTATAAAGTAAGACCTACTCTAATATATGAGCTCAGAAGGGAAATGTATCATGTACTATAAATCTTTTAACCGTATTCCTCTGCCCACACTTAGCACAATTCCTATTTCAATCAGAAGGAACATAACCGCAGAACCACCATAACTGATAAACGGCAAAGTAATACCGGTATTGGGAATGGTGTTGGTAACCACCGCAACATTCAAAATAACCTGAATGGAAATGTGTCCCAATACACCCACTACCAACAGTGCGCCAAACAGATCCGCCGCATTATTGGCAATTACCATAAATCTCCATATCAGAAGAATAAACATAATCAAAATAGAGATAGCTCCGAAAAGCCCAAGCTCCTCACAGATAATGGAAAAAATCATATCATTCTGCGCTTCCGGCAAGAATCCCAGCTTCTGCATGCTCTGTCCCAGTCCCTTACCTAAAATTCCTCCTGAGCCTATGGCATACAATGCCTGAAGCGTCTGAAAGCCCTTCCCACTGGCATAGGCTTCAGGATCGAGCCATGCTAAAATTCTGGTTCCGCGCACACCCAGCGAATCCGTACTGTCCGCACTTACAATAATGAAAACCGCAAGGGCACAGACCGCTATGCCCGCTAAACCAAGCAAAATAAACCGCTTATAATCCGGGCAGGAAACAAAAAGCATCAGCACCGCAATTCCAAAAATGATAATTGCAGAGCTCATATTTTCGGTAACCTTCCACACCAGAAGACAAATAGGCATGGGCACCGCCAATACCATCAAAAATCCCTTACCCGTTCTGATTTTACGACCCATACGGCAAATCATACTCGCCAGAAACAAAATCATACCCAGCTTTGCTATCTCCGCAGGCTGAATAGACATACCTGCAATTCTGATCCACCGCTTCGCTCCTCCCGCTTCATATCCAAAGGGAATAATCAGAAGAATCATCACTACGGAACCGATATAACCAAGCGCCGCAAACCGCTCCCAAAAATGGTAAGGGATATTAGCCACCACCATCATGGCAATCAGACCGAGAATGGTTGACATGAGCTGTCGCTTTAAGAAAAAAGCGGAATCCCCATACTGCAGGCTTCCATCATAGCTGCTGGTGGAATAAAGCATTACCAGACCAAAGCCCAGCAAAAACAGTATGATAAACAAAAGGGTATAATCAAAAAACGACTCATGCCCTTTGCCCCCTCTTCTACCGGTTGTATTAGCGCTTCTCCTGTCTGCCACGATTTCTAAACTCCAATCTTTTCTACCAACTCTTTGAACATTCTTCCCCGCACTTCATAATTGGGGAACATTCCCCAGCTGGCACATGCCGGTGAAAGCAGCACCGCATCACCGGGCCTGGCCTGTTTTACACAAATATCAAAGGCCTCCTCAAAGGTATCTGCCAGAATAATATTCTGAACCCCATGAGCCCTTGCACAATCTGCAATCTTTTCTCTTGTCTGCCCGATTAGTACCAGTGCCTTGACCTTTCCGTCAAAGGCTTCTATCCACTCATCATATTCGCTTTGCTTATCATAACCGCCGCCGATTAACACGGTAGGCTTGGTCATAGCCCTGATTCCCTGAATAGCCGCATCGGGATTGGTTCCCTTGGAGTCATTGTAATAGTCCACGCCGTTTTTGGTATCCACAAATTCTATCCTGTGCTCCACAGCTTTAAAAACACGAACGGTATCAAGTATAATGTCCATAGGTACCTGAAGAGACATGGAAATGGCAATTGCCGCCATCACATTTTCCACATTACACATACCCACCAGGTTCATGTCATGTATATTCATCAATCTTCTGCTTTGCCCGTCCTTTGCAAGGAAAATTTCTTCTCCCTCCAAATAGATACCGTCCCAAAGTCTTCTTGCGGAGGAAAAATAAATCACCTGTGCAGGACAAGTTTCTCCGAATTTCCTGGTATAGGCATCCTCATAATTCAAAACACAAACGTCGCTTTTCGTCTGATTTCTTGCAATCATTTCCTTGGTTTCCACATAGCACTCCATAGTGTGGTGACGGTTTAAATGATCCGGTGTAATATTTAAAATTGCCGATACCGCAGGCTTAAAGGCATGAATGGTTTCCAGCTGAAAGCTGCTGATCTCCGCCACCGTCACCGTATCCTCACGGGTAGACAATGCCACATCCGTATAAGGATTTCCGATATTTCCCACCACAAAAACAGATTCGTAATAAGCGTTCATGATCTGTCCTACCAAGGTGGTAGTGGTAGTCTTTCCGTTGGTTCCCGTGATGGCAGCCACCCTGCCCTTTGCAAAGTTATATGCCAGCTCTATCTCTCCCCATATGGGAACGGAATGATCCTGGTATTCCGTAAGCATGGGAGAATCTATGGGTACCCCCGGACTGATTACTACAAGTGAAATTTCCTCCATCACTCTCTTTGGTATCTCCCCAAAATAGATCATAAGCTCCGGAATATCCTTTGTTTTTTGTTTAAGCTCCTCTATATCAAGCTTATCATTGCTGTCAAACAATACGGGTACAGCTCCCACCTTTGAAAGAAGGCCTGCCGCTCCTATTCCGCTTTTGCCGCTTCCCACAACCAGTACCTTTCTTCCCCGTAATTCCATCATAACGTCATGTCCTTTCCTTAAGAAATTCCCATCAATGCCAGCAGACAAAGCGCTGCCGTAAGGATGGAGAAAATCGCCACCACTTTAGTTTCTTTAAAACCGCACAGCTCAAAATGATGGTGCAGCGGAGCCATTTTAAAAAATCTTTTTCCTCCGCTTAATTTAAAATAAACCACCTGAATAATCACCGATAAAACCTCTACTACATAAATAAAGCCAACTACCGGCAAAAACAAAGGCATCTGCATCATGTAAGCGCACCCCGCCACAAATCCTCCAAGTGCCAAAGAGCCTGTATCTCCCATAAAAACACTGGCCGGATGAACATTAAACAGCAGAAAACCAAGCAATGCTCCCGCAACAGCACAGGTAATGGGTTCAATCCCCGCCCCCGTACCTATGGATGCCACCGTAAAAAAGGTAGCCACCATAACCGTCACACTGCTCACCAGACCATCCAGACCATCTGTAAAATTCGTTCCGTTGGCTGTTCCCGTTACTACCAAAAACAAAAAGGGAACACCAAGCCATCCCATATTCAGATAATACCCCTTCACGAAGGGAATCCGCATCGCCGTCTGCACATCACCGGAATGAAATACGTACCACGCAAACACACCTGTTATAATAAGCTGCAGCAGCATCTTCTGCCATGGATAAAGCCCCATGGAATTTCTTCGTACTACCTTAATATAATCATCTAAAAATCCAATCAGGCCAAAGCCCATTGTGAGAAAAAATACCGGCACAATCCTTGGATATTTTCCTGCGTACAGTATCGTTGTAACCGCCACACTGACCAAAATCAGAATACCACCCATGGTAGGCGTTCCTGATTTCTTAAGATGCGTATGAGGTCCGTCCTCCCGCACCGTCTGCCCTACCTTTAACCTCTTAAGGAAGGGAATAATCAATGGTCCAAGCACCACACTAAGACCAAAGGAGATCAGCATGGGCAAAATAACATGATTACCCACCACTACCTGCACCTCTCAATTATAATCCATTTTTTCTAAATAAGGAAGAAATGTTTCAATTTTTGGTATGTTGCCCTTGAAACTATTGATTTTACTGGGTTTTATCGTTGTATATATTTTTCCACTACACCAATTACTACACCAATTTTATATAATTTTAAGCATTTTCTCGATGCTCTCCACTTCTTTTACCTTTTCCTCATCCGTTACATGAACATATAAATTCATTGTTATTCCTATGTCATAATGCCCTAAAATCATCTGCAATGTTTTTGGTCTCATTCCCGCTTCAATACACCTTGTCGCAAACGTGTGTCTTAAAGTATGCATGGAAAACTTTTCAATTCCTATTTTATTACAGATACTCTTTAAATCCTCATCGTAGGTGGAATTTTTTACTGGTTCCCCTTTTCGTGAGAGGAAAACCAATTCCGAAAATTCCATAGGAACAACTTTTAATAATTTATTCAATTCCTTTTGTTTTTTTAAGATCGAAGCAGCTTCTTCCGTTAATGGTATTTTTCTTGTTCCAGACTCGCTTTTTGTTTCTCCAGTTACCCATTTTTTCAAATCATATCTGTATTCCATAGTTCTCCGAACGAAAACAATCTTCTTTGAGAAATCAACATCGTTCCATGTTAACCCGATCATTTCCCCTGTTCTAAGACCCGTTTGAAGTATAAAAGCATATTGATTATAAAATCTTTCGTCTTGAGTTTTTTCTAAAAAAACTTTCTGCTCTCCCTTAGTAAGAACACGTTTAGGTTTTGGTTTTTTAGCGGATGTACATTTCACAGTTTTCTTTACTGGATTTTTAACAATCAATTCATTTTCCACTGCGCTTTCCATAATTCCATGAAGAACTATTCTTAATTGCTCTATCGTCGAATTTCTATGGGTTTTTGACAGTTTATTTAAAACATTCTGGCAATGCAAAGGCTTTACTTCGCACAGCAACATTTCTCCTATATTATTTTTTATATGATTGTTATACTGCCTTTTATAACTTCTTATCGTATTTTCTTTTGTATTGCTGCTTTTTATTTCATCAATCCAGTATTCAAACCAAGCGTTTACTGTCATGTCACCAAGCGCATCAATATTCCCGTGATCATTGTTAAATTGGGCATCTGCCATCCATTTTCTGCATTCCTGTAATTTCTGGAAATATTTCTGTCTACGCTTGCCTCTTTTGTCAGTAAATCTTGCTGTGTATAATCCATCTTGTCGTTGGCTTATACCAACGCCTAACTCCTTTCCTTTCAAATCTTTCCCCATTGATAACTCCTTTCCTACTTAAAAGAAAAGAGCCTTGATACAGTTTTATATATTACCATATTAAGGCTCAAAAATCTATATTTCCAATGTTTCATTTATGTATTTTTCAAATGGAATACGTTTAATTAATTTTTTTCTTCCTATATATAACACAAATGGACATTTGGGGTCTTTTGCCATTTCATTTATCTTGTTTATTCCTATATTGCTGTATGCCGCCGCTTCTTCTATCGTAAGGTTTAATTTGTCCTTAATCGGCACATCTTTCATTCCGACATCTCCTTTCGTTTTCCCATATATATTCACTTAAAAACCAAATAATTCAGTTTAAATTAACTTAACTCAGTTGTAATCATCCCATCTAATCACTCTCCTTTTAATTATTTCTCTAATTTTAAGCATAAAAATACCAACCATCGAATATTGACGGTTGGTAAATGTTTAAAGCCTGCATCTATATTGTATTTGGTATCTTATTCGGGAATATATTCCTTGTATATATCACGAGATATTGCTTCCGTAATGATAGCACATAAATTATCATACTCGGAATTAACTAATTCTAAGTGTTCTTTGAGAACCTTATTTACTTCTGCATCATCTGCATAATCGTTAATATGAACATCATATTGTTTTAACACATCATTTTCAAAAACACCCTTCTTTTCTAACATATCAATTGCTTCATCACTCAAATACGGTTCAAGTAGCCTCAAATGTAATATAAATTCATCCTCTGAATCATACATCATATCGATTAGTCCATCTAACGAATACTCATCAGAACCCACATCGAATCTATATACATATTTAGAATCAAACATCTTAAAACCCGAAAAATATTCTAATGATTCTTGCAGTTTCTCATACCTTGTCTCATGCAAATTATATTGATATTTTTGTATTTCTATATCCTTTAACCTTGCATTTGTACTCAAAGATACTATAAGCGAAATCACGCCTGAAATAACAGCTACTACTACTCCTGAATTCCAAAATATTTGATGCTTATTTTTTTCTTCACTTTTATCTTTTGCTTTACTTTTCTTCATCTTCTCCCCTTTTTGAAACTAATCTGTTATAAAACATATTAATTATATATAATTTTGCCCCAACCATCAATATTCAATTGTCAATGTTCAACTGTACCTACATTTCCACACTAAAAGACACATATCTTCCAAAGCAGGAACGTACAGATAAGCACACCCACAAATCCTGCCATGCCATAAATTGACCATCGAAAGCAATACCAGATCGTAAAGGACAGAAACCACAGGCCCATTAATGCAAATATTAATATTATTGTTATGGCCAGCTTAAGTATATCCACCAGTACTTTGAATATTTCTTTAAGTCTTTTCTTCACATTCCTCTCCCATTATTGCATCTCTGTAGCCGTTCCAGCCCTCGTTATATACATCTGTATATCGTTCTGAATGCTCTGCTATTTCTTTCTTCTCAGGCAGCTCCCGGAGCGGACACCAATCAGGTCTACTGCTTATATATTTGTCTACACATCTTACCTCGTCCAAAAATGGAAAGATAAGTTCACAAGCGCAAAGTTCATCTTCCTTATCAGAAATCATACTGTTTCCTGCCGGACATTCTTTACACGATTTCGGCATATCCATTACTAATACCGCTTTACTCATTCTGCACCGCCTTCCAGTAAAGAGGGATTGTCGCTTTTGTATTCCTCACATCCCAAAAGATTTCCTTCACATTCGGAACAACATTCTTGTCTGGGAAAGCAGCTGCTACATACACAATCACTGCATTTTGAATTTTCCAGTAATTCGGGATTGTCGAAAATATTCCCCACCACTTCCATCTTAGAAACGTCTGATACACCATTTTCATCAACGCATGGGAACAGTTCATATCCGTTCCACTCAAAACAAACGGCATTAAGTTCCACCTTTGCCACATCATCATCAAAATCAGGGTGACATAATACTTCCCTGATAACTTTTTTGAATGATACCTTGAAATATCTTACTTCTCCATCCGGCAGAACCAATTTGGTAATATCATTCACATAAATCGGTTTGCTGTTCTTGTCGGTTAATTCGGTACAATGGCCGATGGTGTCAGCTGACACTGTACATCCACTTACAAATCCAATTTTATCCAAAGCATTGAAATAATAACTTACTACTCCCTTTTCTGTGTCTCTGCAGCATGGTCTTGATACATATCCTTCCACCCATTCTCCGTTATCTGTACGCTTTGCCTTGCATAAATGTCTATCGCTCATTCGCCTTACCCTCCAAATAATCTAAACATTTCTTTACTGTGTCCTGTAGTTCCGCAAAAGCCTTCTCATTTCCACCGGCATCAGGATGTAGTTCTTTGGCCATGTTATGATACCTGGTCTTTACCATATCCACTGTTGGCAGGTCTGATCCGGTAAATCCCATTGCTTTAAAACGTTCCGGCATTTCAAACACCGGCGGAAGATATTTCATTCCTGTGATCCATACTCCCAGATCATAAATGCCACGCTCTACCATTCGGGCCAGATCTTCCAGTGCAAGGACAATCTGTGAAAATACATCTGTACCATAGGTTAACCCCGATTTCTCTGTAGAATGATCGAACTGGTACCAAAGACCTTTATACTTGAACCGAACATAAGCAGTTTTCCGGGTCCAGTCATATTCGTATTCTGTTGCTCCTAAGCGCTCCATTACCTTTTTTAATTTACTTTCATATGTACTTACTTCTGCGTACTTTTTACCTGCCATTTATTTTCCTCGCTTTCTGGATATATCCTAACCCCAGTGAACTATCTCATTTTTTTAATAGTTGAATTCCTGCTCTATTTTTGCAGTCTTTACATAATTTCATATTACTTCTCACTCTCCTTAAAACAAATCATCCAGTATCTTTTCATTTCTGCGCTTGTGCCATCCGTACATATCTTCTGACCGCAACTGCGTTTTCCATTCTTCCCACTTAGCTGGTATAAATTCTGTCCACTGTAATTCCGGCAGTACTATAGTCAGATCGTCCCGTGCTTTATCATCCACATTAAGAGGCGGTTTCCATAGATTGATAAAATATATTTCATAGAGGTTCATATCTGCCTCAGTCTGTAACATGATGTATTCGATTTTAGTCACATTATGTATGTCTATTGCCCGGTGCATTGGTTTATTAAACATATGCCCCCGGATACGTGCCTGCAATGGTTGTTTAGTACGCCCCAGGTATGCCATGCACTCCCCGTACCATATCCGGTAGAGGATAAATCCTTTTGGACTTGCCACGGTCTCACTCTCCCTTCGGCTCATATGGCTCTGGTAGAGGCTGCCATGCAATAACATACATCTCTACTGTTGCATTTGGCATAATTACAAACTTTCTTTTCCCATGAATATAAAGCACCGGTTCAACGTTTCCATATTTATCGCATCCCAATACCCTGTTTTCCGGCATTCGCTCACTGCATGGAATCCAGCCATTGTCACAAATTTTCTTCAATTCGCTAACAATAGCTTCACATTCTCGTTTTCTTTCATCCATCCACTCTAAAATCTTATTTTCGTTGTACTCGGTGGCTGCCTGCTTGACAATTTCGACTGCTTTTTCACAAGCATCATCATAACCGTCGTAATATGCCATATCTTTTTCATTGTCCTGCTCCATGATTTTATCGTTTGCAGCATCTCCACTTTCCTGCAATTTTTCTATAATCTTCTCAAATACTTCCTGCATAAATCCTTCCTTTCTGCACACCCTATCCCAGAAAGGAAGGTGCGCCATGAAAAATAAAGATAAAACTAACAACCAGTACCCTACTAACCAATATCCCACTAACCAATATGATGACGGCAACATTCCATCCGAAGATTTACCGCAGGATATTATCCCGGATGAAGTACCTCGGAAGGATGGACCGGGTGGAGAGTAATCTACTCTCCTTCCCCAAACTCATACAGCCCATTTCTTCTAAACTTCCGTATAGTACCTATATGCCGCTTTTACAACCTCGTGCTCCAATGCTTCATCTACCGTAATATTATGCTTCTTGCAGTATCTATCTACATAGTCTCGGAAACGCTTATTGTATCTGTACTCGTTATGTAACATTGTCCTGCTCCTCCATTCTCTTTAAGGCTTCCTTAGCTTCGGCTTTCGTAAGGAATACCGTTTTTCCTATGTCCTCTTCGAAAAACCTTGTGCGGTATAATCCTGTTGCAAATTGCGATATGTAGTACTGAGTATTCTCTACGCCCATGACAATCTCTATAACTTCACATACAACAATCAAACTTTTACCCGGCTTTGGTATATAAACCATATCCCCTGGAATGCACTTTGGTATTAAGCCTTGATCATCTAAGTCCTCGTATTCTTTTAATTTATCCAATGCTTTATATAATCCGCATACCCTTTCTTTTTCCGGTTTACAAAAATCTATATTTTCACAACCATAGCATGGGCTTCTGTACTCGCCCTCCGCTTCTTTTATTAGCAGATTTCCAAGTTTATTTACAGTTAATCTCTCCATACTTCTCCTTTCAAAAAATTGCCGATAAGTCAACTTCTGCAAAAATCGCATTCTGTATTAGCATTCTTCCATTCCTCGGAATATTCCTCATATCCCTCGTTAGTTATGTTAAATCGTTTCATTATCCCTCCTATGCAAATTTAAGCTGTCCTGTCTGCTCTGTTTCTATCCTCATGTTCGGTGTCCTCTCAGCTACACATAATTCAGGAAGATTTGCTCTTACCAGTGCCGCCGGAATTGGGGGACATACCGCATTGCCGCATCTGCGTACCTGTTCACTCCGAGGATATTCCTTACCAGTATAATCGTGATCAATTATGTAATCATCCGGGAACCCCTGGCACCCGTACAACTCTTTGGGTTCAAGCATCCGCAACCCTATGTCTACGATCTGATAGTCAACTCCGGCAATCGTCACAAGTCCGAAACGGTCCTTTGCTGTTACTGTATCAAGAGGATCCTTTATATCCTGTCCCGTTCCCTGTCCGTAATACTTAATCAAAAAGGCTCTGACCTCTCCAAAATGTCCGGCAGATGTAGTTATTGTATGTAATGGATCCCGAATATCCTGCCCGACACCTGTTTTATAGAACTTACTCAGGAAAGAAGTTACCAGTCCGTATCTATTGGAACCATCCACGGTCATAATAGGCTCGTCCACCTGTTGTCCTCTCACACCGTCCCTGGAAGTTTCTGAATGATACTGGATGAGAGTAGGCGCTACAACAAAATTGCGGTTCCCCGTTGTAATGGTCGGCAGCGGACTCTCAACACTGGCTCCTGTGTTATTCTCGTTGTTGCACATAATACATGGTGCAAGTCTCGGCTCTATCAGGCAATGCTCATTCTTACTGACAATCGTGGTAAGCGGCTCCCTCACGTCTTTGCTTCTGTCTGCCGTGAAGCCCGTCTGCCCTATCTGTACCATGTATGGCTCACAGAGATAATGTTTCCCACTGCTTACAATCGTTGGAAGAGGTTCTTCAACATCGTGTACTCTTGGTGCCTGTCCTTTTCTCTCCCCATATCCAATAGGAACTATATACGGTTCAACAACACCAAATCCATGTTTAGATGTAATTACCCGCAACGGTTCATTCATGCTGTTACAGTAATCTGACTTCGCGCCACTGTGATTTACCTGGACAATAAAAGGCTCTGCATTATCAATAACAAACTTTTTCAGTCCTCTTGCAATCCGCTCCATTGTCTTAGGTGCAAGCGGTCTTACTGCCCTTATCCCGTATTTTTCTTTTATCTCTTCCGCTGTATCAAATATGGAAGGACAGGGAAGCGAAAAATCAAGCTGGGTATATGCCCCAACATAAGGCTTTAGCAGTCCACTCTTTACCGCTTCGCCGTCAGCTGGTCCATGTGTAGGCTCCGGCCAGACAATCGGCTTACCGTCACACCGGGCAATCAGGAAAAATCTTTTCCGCATGGTCGGTGCTCCGTAATCAGCAGCCACTAGTTCCCGTGTTTCCACATGGTACCCAAGTTTTCCTAACTGCCAGAGAAATTTCCGATAAGTCTGTCCTTGCTTTTTCTTTATCGGGCGATGCCGCCGGTTCAACGGACCCCAGGTTTTGAACTCTTCCACATTCTCCAACATAATTACTCTGGGGCGCACAAGTCCCGCCCATCTGAGGGCTACCCATGCCAGTCCACGGATATTCTTATCCTTCGGTTTTCCTCCTTTTGCCTTGCTGAAATGCTTGCAGTCTGGAGAAAACCACGCCAATGCTACCGGATGTCCGGCACATACCTTTACCGGATCCACATCCCACACAGATTCACAATAATGCTTTGTGCTTGGGTGATTTGCTTTGTGCATCCGGATAGCTTCCGGGTCATGATTGATTGCTATATCTACGCTGTACCCTGTCGCCAGTTCTATACCTGTGCTGGCACCTCCTCCGCCAGCAAAGTTGTCAATTATAAGTTCTCCGTTTATCATGGCATCACCTCCGGGAAATCATCAATCCGCATCTGTCCGCATGGTTCAAAGTTCATCCATAAGATTTCTCTTTTCTTAGAACATACCTGGGAATAACAGGTTGTCTCTTCCCGGTACCAGCCCTGCAGCATGTCATTGTATAAAGCTGTGTCATAGCCGCTTATCAGCACTGCCCCTTTATGTGCCTTTGCCACTTCCAACATATCCACATGGCTTTTTCTATCGTACATTTCGCATTTGTACTGCTTTCCATGCCGTACTTCTGCCATATATGGTGGGTCAAGATATATGAGCACGTTCTTGAAGTTAAATTTCTGCATCAGCTCCACGGCTGGCCTATTCTCAATCTGCACGCCCCGGAGCCGCTCTGCCGCCTGCATGATTTTCTCTGGCAGGTTGCACCAGTCCTGTGATGCATAAGCCCTCTCCCGTCCCTGCACATCATTTTTCCATCCGACTTTTTCTCCAGTAGTCCGAAATCCATGTCCCATATTTAAACGGATGTAAAAATTAACTGCTTTCCCAAAACTATCTTCGGGTACCGATGCAAAGGCATCTTCATATACCTGTCTTGCATAGGGTGTATAATAGATTTCATGTGCTAATCGTTCTGGGTCTTTTTTAATCCATTCAAACAGATTTACCACATTTCCGTCTAAATCGTTCACCGTCTCAATGTTGCTTCTTGGCTTGTTGAAAAGAACGGCACCGCTACCAAAGAACGGTTCCAGGTAGCTGTGATGTTCCGGGAAGAAACCGATAATCCAGTCTGCTATACTCCATTTACTTCCCGGATATTTCATTATTGCTTTCATTTTCCTTAAGGAGCTGTATACACTTTCGCCTGCAGGGCTCGGCTCCTTTCTGCCATGTTTTTACATGGTCTAAATTACTGCTTATCTTTCCTCTGATGCTTTCTAAATATCTTCGTTGCTTCGTTCCAATCTCGGTCAAACTTAAGAATATATTTCGTTGTAAACTCTGCGCCTTTCTCAAATTTAATCTCTCTGATTGTTTTGGATGTCATTCCTCCAATTCCTTTACCTCACCATTCTCAATGATGTACCATGTGTCTTCCTTGATCGTTTCTCCGTCAACCTGCACCATTTTTGCACCTTTTAATGTCCATGTATCCGGTTTCCAGTATTCGCTTTCATCACCTTCCCAATCTGCAAATACCAGATATGAACCTTTAACACCTTTTGCCTTAGACTTATATCCCCACGCAACCGCAATAGTTTCTGCATCTTCGGCAGATGATGATCCTCTATATCCGGTAGCGGATGATGCTCCACAGTTCCCGGTAGCGGATGATGCTCCATAGTCCCCGGTAGCGGATGATGCTCCCTTGTACCCGGTAGCGGATGATGCTCCATAGTCCCCGGTAGCGGATGATGCTCCATAGTCCCCGGTAGCGGATGATGCTCCCTTGTACCCGGTAGCGGATGATGCTCCCTTGTACCCGGTAGCGGATGATGCTCCCTTGTACCCGGTAGCGGATGATGCTCCATAGTCCCCGGTAGCGGATGATGCTCCCTTGTACCCGGTAGCGGATGATGCTCCCTTGTACCCGGTAGCGGATGATGCTCCACAGTTCCCTGTAGCGGATGATGCTCCATAGTCCCCGGTAGCGGATGATGCTCCATAGTCCCCGGTAGCGGATGATGCTCCATAGTCCCCGGTAGCGGATGATGCTCCATAGTCCCCGGTAGCGGATGATGCT
>Ga0129315_1000315_pt1 | contig 46466 bp, 44 predicted proteins | sample Cm827metagenome_FD_94432 | JGI IMG/M metagenome (GOLD analysis project Ga0129315, IMG submission 94432) | Eastern black-and-white colobus group fecal microbial communities from Wisconsin, USA - Cm827 metagenome | ecosystem: Host-associated > Mammals > Digestive system > Large intestine > Fecal... | reverse complement strand
TAGCTAAATATAGTGCATTACCAGCAGTTTGTGGAAGAGTTTGTCCACAAGAAAGCCAATGTGAAGGTAAGTGTGTACTAGGAATTAAAGGTGAACCTGTTTCAATAGGAAAATTAGAAAGATTTATAGCAGACTGGTCAAGAAAAAATAATATAGATTTAGCTAGTAGAGAAGAACTTAAGAATAAGAAGGTTGCAGTAATAGGAAGTGGTCCAGCAGGATTAACTTGTGCAGGAGAATTAGCTAAAAAGGGTTATGATGTAACTATATTTGAAGCTTTACATGAGCCGGGTGGAGTTTTAGTTTATGGAATTCCTGAATTTAGATTACCTAAGGATGATGTTGTTAGACCTGAAATAGAAAATATCAAAAAACTTGGTGTTACTATAGAAACAAATGTTATTGTTGGTAGAACTATAACTATTGACGAACTTATGGAAGTAGAAAACTTCAGTGCTGTATTTATAGGTTCTGGTGCAGGGCTTCCTAAGTTTATGGGAATACAAGGGGAAAATGCAAATGGAGTATTATCAGCAAATGAATTCTTAACAAGAGTTAACTTAATGAAGGCATTCAAAGAAGAATATCACACTCCAGTTAAAATAGGAAAGAAGGTTGCAGTTGTAGGAGGCGGTAATGTTGCTATGGATGCAGCAAGAACTGCTTTAAGACTAGGTTCTGAAACTCATATAGTTTACAGAAGAAGTGAATCTGAACTTCCAGCAAGAATAGAAGAAGTACATCATGCAAAAGAAGAAGGTGTAATTTTTGATGTACTAACTAATCCTACTGAAATATTAGTAGACGAAAATGGTTGGGTACAAGGTATGAAGTGTGTAGAAATGGAACTTGGAGAGCCAGATGAGTCAGGAAGAAGAAAGCCTATAGTTAAAGAAGGATCAGAATACATTATGGATGTTGATACTGTTATAATGTCTCTTGGAACTTCACCAAATCCATTAATTTCATCAACAACAAAGGGGCTAGAAATTAATAAGTGGAAGTGTATAATTGCTGATGAAAATGGACACACAACAAAAGAAGGAGTATATGCTGGTGGAGATGCTGTTACAGGTGCTGCAACAGTAATACTAGCAATGGGAGCAGGCAAAAAAGCTGCAGCTGCAATAGATGAATATTTAAGTAAATAACTTAAAATTAAGGAGGTTGTTTAGACAACCTCTTATTTTTATGTAAAAAACTATTAATAAGGTATAAATAATATGTATATTCTAAGAATAATGTAAATAATGTGTAAATATTGTATATAAATTAGAGATATTTTGCTTCGTTTTATAGTATAATCTAGCAAAGGGTATTTTTGCATATATTTATGAGAAAAGGATATAAATATAAGTAATAACAATTATATTAGACTTTTAAATTATGCATATAATATTCGTAATTGATTATTATACAACACGAAAGAGAGGGGTATATATGTATTTATCCAAATTCACTGATTATTCTTTTAGGGCACTAATCTATTTAGCAGAAAATAGAGATAAATTATGTACAGTAGAGGAGTTAGCTAAAAAGTTAGAAATATCAGAACATCATTTAAAGAAGATAATACATAAGTTAGCTAAAACAGATTTAATTATATCTATGAAAGGGAGAACTGGTGGTTTAAAATTAGGGTTAGAACCACAAGATATAAATTTAGGTGAAGTAATTAGAATTACAGAGGATAACTTAAATATTGCTCAATGTTTTAACAAAGACAATTGTTGTCCATATATATCTTCTGATTGCAAAATCAAAGGGATCATGAAGGAATCTCTAGAGGCATTTCTTCATGAGTTTTCTAGATATACATTAAGTGACGTTTTATAAATAAAACACATAGAGGCTGCTTAGGCGGCCTCTAATTTCATTTTCACATATAACATTTCTAGGGAATTTTCTTTTCTGTTAAGTTAAATTCATATTCATCTAAACCATTTTTAAAATAATCTTCATAATAATCTTTAGAAATAATAAAACTATTTCCTGAATCCTTTAATTCTAAAGTATGAATTAAATCTACACTAAAGGTTTTAACTTTATCAGGAGTATCATTATTAAAATAAGTAAAAGTATATTTTTCATTTAAAGTTAAATTATATAAACCATTTTTAACTTTTAACTCTTTGATTGTAGGAGTAGATTCTATATTTTTAAAAGTTAATCTTTTATCTTTAGCTAAATTTCTTAAAAAAGCTATTCTTTTGAATTCATGGGTTAAGGAGTACTCACCAAAATTTTCACTAGTATCATAAAACTTATAAAGCTTTTCTACATTTCCATTTAAAAATGCAGTATTTCTTATATCGAAAATATTTTGCATAAAATTAATTATTGAAGTTTCAATATTTTTATTTGAATCAGTTATAAAGGTACCAACATTTGAGGTAGTAGGATTATCAGAATTACTTATAAATTTTTTTGTATTAGATAAAAAGTAAATAAAATTAGTTATTATAAAAGCATAAAGAAAAAATCCAGATAGTAGTTTTAATAATTTCTTATTCATAAAATCTCTCCTTAGTTAAATTTGTATAAATTAAAGGTTAATAATCCAAATTAGGATATTATTAGTATGCTCATTAAAAGCAGTATAATTCTTTGGAAATTGTTGGCTAATAATTAACTAATATATGGTATAATAAAATTATTAAGATTTTATATAAAAAGAGGTGTTTAATATGATAAATATAGGTATAATTGGGAGTAATTTTATTACAGATAGATTAATTGAAGGGGCTAAAATAGTTAGTGATGTAAATATTTCAGCTGTATATTCAAGAACTGAAGAAAGAGCTAAAGAATTTGCAAATAAGCATGGAATTAAATATACATATACAAATTTAGAAGAAATGGCTAAAAGTGATTTAATAGATGCAGTATATATTGCCTCTCCAAATGCATTACATTCTAGCCAAGCTATCTTATTTTTAAAAAATAAAAAACATGTTTTATGTGAAAAAGCCTTTGCTTCAAACACAAAAGAAGTTGATGAAATGATAAAGGCAGCTAAGGAAAATGATGTTGTTCTTATGGAAGCAATGAAAACTACTTTATTACCAAACTTTAGAGTTATTAAAGATAATTTATATAAGATTGGAAAAGTTAGAAAATACTTTGCAAGTTACTGTCAGTATTCTTCTAGATATGATAAATACAAAGCAGGTGAGATATTAAATGCCTTTAAGAATGAATTGTCTAATGGAGCAATAATGGATATAGGTGTTTATTGCATATCTCCTATGGTAAACCTTTTTGGAAAACCTAATACTATAAAAGCAAATGGAATTATGTTAAACACAGGAGTAGATGGAGAAGGTAGTGTAGTTTTCGGTTATGATGATATGGAAGCCGCAGTTATTTACTCAAAAATAAGTAATTCATATTTACCATCAGAAATTCAAGGGGAAGAAGGTAACATTATAATAGATAGAATTAATGGATTTAATAATGTGAAAATAATATATAGAGATGGAAGAGAAGAGAATTTATCTTTAGAACAAAATGAAGCTGATATGTGCTATGAAGTTCAAGAATTTGCAAATCTAATTAACTCTGGGGAAAAGGAGTCTAAGATTAATTCATTAAAAGTATCAAGAGATGTTATTGAAGTTATTGAAGAAGCTAGAAAACAAATAGGAGTAATATACCCAGCAGACTAAATGGAATGAAAAATGAAGAATGTAGAATGAAGAATTTAGGAGAAAACTCTTACAGAATTTTGAAAAATGAGGGGATGAAAAAATGAAAATTCTCTTTTGTATTCGCAAAATCGAAATGAAAGAATGAAAAAATTAAGGAATAAATTCCACAGGAATTTAGAAATTATGCATTATGCATTAATTAAAGGGGTGAGAATTTGGAGAATTTAATAATAAGACAAGAAAATGAAAAGGATTATTTTGAGGTTGAATATATGACTAAGAAGGCTTTTTGGAACAAATATGTTCCTGGATGTAATGAGCATTATTTAGTTCATAAAATTCGTGAAAGTGAAGATTATATTCCAGAATTAAGTAGGGTTGCAGAAATAGATGGTGAAATTGTTGGAACAATAATGTATTCAAAGGCTTATGTTACTGATGGTATTAATAAAATAGAAGTTTTAACCTTTGGGCCTTTATGTGTTGAGCCAAGCTATCAAAATAAAGGAATTGGTGGAGTGTTATTAGAAACCACAATGGAATTAGCAAGAAAAGCAGGATATAAAGCAATAATAATATTTGGTGAGCCTGGATATTATCCTAAGCATGGTTTTAAAACTTGTGACAATTTTGGCATTACCACTAAGGATTATAAGAATTTTGATGCTTTTATGGGAATAGAATTAGTTAAGGATGGACTTAAAGGAGTACAGGGAAAATTTTATGAGTCTGAAGTATTTGAAAACTTATCTAATGAAAAGGTAGATGAGTTTGATAAGAAGTTTCCTTATATGGAGAAATTAAAATTACCAGGTCAGTGGGAATAAGATTAATATTTTCTTACTTAATATATGGAGGAATATATATGCATTATAAGATAACTAGTATGCCTTCTGAAGGTGATAAGCAAGAAATATATGATGAATTATTAAAGTATAATCTTAAATATCTAGAAAATAGTCAAGTTCAGGAATTAGGTATATTTTTAGAAAATGAAGAAGGCGAAAAAGTAGCAGGGCTTATAGGTAAGACTCATGGTAATTGGTTAACTATTGATTATTTATGGGTTCATGAAAGCCTAAGGGGAAATGATATAGGCAGTGAAATAATAAATAAGGCAGAAGTGGAATCTAAATCAAGAGGTTGCAAGTATGCTTTTCTAAATACTTTTGACTTCCAAGCAGAAGGATTTTATATTAAATTAGGCTATAAAAAGGTATTTTCACTAGATGAATATCCTGTTACTGGGAAGAGGCATTATTTTGTTAAAGAATTATAATTAAAAGTTTCTACAAAAATAAAGATATAAGTTCAGAAATTTAATAAGGGTGGATTATATGGAAGGAAGTAAATATAAAGTTATAGATATGGAGAACTATTATAGAAAGGATGTATTTAAGCATTTTTCAGAGGATTGCAAGTGTTCTACATCAATAACAAGTAAAATAAATATAACAAAATTAGTGGAGCATTCTAAAGATACACAAACAAAATTTTATATAAACTTTTTATATATACTTTCAAAGGTTTTAAATTCTCGGGATGATTATAAAATGCAGTATGACTATAAGAATAATAAACTTATAGTATATGAGAAAATAAATCCTAAACATTATATTTTTCATGAAGATACAGAAACTTTCACCATTGTTTATAGTGAATTTAATGATGATTATGAGTTGTTTTATAAGAACTGCTTGGCTGATATTGAAAATGCAAAGAAAACAAGAAATTATGGATTAGATAATAGTTATGAAAATTATTTTGATGCTTCATATATATCTTGGCTTTCATATGATTCATTAAATATAGAATTACCAGATGGATATTTATATTTAATTCCAATTATAAATTGGGGAAAATATAAAAAAGAAAATAACGAATTAATGATGCCAGTAACAGTAAGGATGAATCATGCAGCAGCAGATGGATACTTAGTTGCACGTGTTTTTTATTTATTAGAAAAAGAAATAGAAAAATTATAATTTTACATTGGGGTGGTTTAAAAGATGAAACATTTATATTTAATTGGTGGTACTATGGGAGTAGGTAAAACTACCACCTGTCAAATTATGAAGAGAAAATTAAATAATAGTGTTTTTCTTGATGGAGATTGGTGCTGGGATATGGAACCATTTGTAGTTAATGATGAAACAAAGAAAATGGTTATGGAAAACATTTGTTTTTTACTAAATAACTTTATAAAAAGTTCAGCTTATGAAAATATAGTTTTTTGTTGGGTTATGCATGAGCAAAGTATTATTGATGAAATTTTATCTAAATTAAATACTGAAAATTGTAATGTACATTTAATTTCTTTAGTTTGTAATAGAAAAGCTTTAAAGGATAGATTAGAATTGGATGTAGATAATGGGTTAAGAACTACAGATGTTATTAGCAAAAGTTTAGAAAGAGTACCTCTGTACAAAAATTTAAGTACAGAAAAAGTAGATGTATCAAGAATTAGTCCAACAGAGGCAGCTAATTACATAATATTAAATTGTTAAATTGGGATAATTAAAAGAATTTTATGAGAGGAGCTATAGTTATGCTAGAATTTCCTGAAGTAATAACTATATCAAAAGAGCTTAATAATATCATTGCTTTGAAAAAAGTTAAAAGGGTTATGCCACCAACTAAGATACATAAGTTTTGTTGGTATAATGGAGAGCCAGCAGAATATAATGATGCAATAAAAAATTCTAAAATAGTATCAGTAGAGGGTTTTGGAATATATGTAGAAATAGCTTTTGATAATGGATATAAGCTTTGTTTTAATGATGGTGTAAATATAAGACTTTTTACTGATGATGAAATTCCAAAGGATTATCAATTACTAATAGAATTAGATGATGAGTCAATGTTAGTATTTAAGGTTGTAATGTATGGTGGAATTATTCTTCATAATAATAATTATGATAATGAATACTATATAAAAAGCAAAAATTATACATCACCTTTATCAGATGAATTTGAAAAATATTATAATAAAGTCCTTTTAGAAAGTAAAGATAATCTAAGTGTTAAGGCTTTTCTAGCAACAGAACAAAGATTTCCTGGCATTGGGAATGGGGTATTACAGGATATCTTATTTGAAGCAGGTATTCATCCAAAGAGGAAAATAAGTACTTTAAGTAAGGATGAAAAGGATAGTTTATTAAAGTCTATTATTAAAGTTACTAATAATATGCTTAAAGAAGGCGGACGTGATACAGAAAAAGATATCTTTGGACATAAAGGCGGTTATAAAGTTAAAATGTCAAAAAATACTGTTTCAGAAGGGTGTCCAAAATGTGGCGGCCAAATTATAAAAGAAACATATTTAGGTGGTTCAGTTTATTATTGTCCAGTATGTCAACCATTTATAAAATAGTGTTTATGCTTAGTAGAATTTAATAATGTAGAAGAAATAGGTCCTTTAGAATTTGATCATCAAAATAATATGGATGATTGGCTAATTATAAATAAAATAGAAGATGTAGTAGTTGGAACAAGTATTCCTTATAATTATGATAATTCAAAATTAAAACAATTTAAAATTGGAAATTACTAGATAAAATGTATCCTTTAAGGCTGTTGACAGAAAAAATTTTATAATATATAATTACAAACGTAATGAAAATTGAATATTCGCGTTAAACTAATTTTAACCTGGGGGCGTTTTGGCTTCGACGGGGGTAAGATGGGTTTGATAAGCGGGCCGAGGCAAGCATGTCACCTCGCTAATAAAGTATGCATTAAAGATAAACGCAGAAGACAATTTTGCATTAGCAGCTTAATATAGCTGTTCATCAGCCCAGGGTGCCCACGCTCTGGATCACTGGTGTCATTAAAGTGGGAAACGAAGTTTAGCAAAGCTTTGAGCTAAAGGGGTATTCATGAAGCTAGGAAATTAGGAGTTTGTTTGTGAGCGAACTAAGGACCGAAATTTTAGTCACAAACTACGCTCGTAGAAAGTCAGATTGGTCTGCTTTCGGACAGGGGTTCGATACCCCTCGCCTCCACCAATAAATCCACGACAGAAATGTCGTGGATTTTTATTTTTTTAATAGGATTATATATAAAGGAATTTTGTAGTTATTTAAAATAATATGATATATTATCAAATATGTTATGAGGAAAAATGGAACATTATGGTATAATAGTTATAGGTTTAAGATTGGAAAGGCGTTAAATTTTTTAAGGATAATCAAAATTAATAATAGGTATTATTAGAAATGAGTAGACAAACTATTAATATAATAACCACGTAAATAAAGATGAGAATGAGTTTATAGATAAAGAATATATTATCTATCAATTAGCTTAATTAATATGGGGGAAAATAATGGAGGAAAATAAGCAGCTTGATTTATATCTAGTGGAGCGAAGTAAAATTACAAAAAATGAGGATCATGCACATTTAATTGAGGTAAATGGGTTATGCCCTTTATGTGGGAAATACTTATTAGCCTTTAAAGGAAAAAAGCAAAGTAAGTTATATCAAATAGCTCATATATATCCTAATAGTCCAACTAAGCATCAAGTAGAAGAACTTGATGGATTGGAACGACTAGGAACTAATTGTGAGGATTTTGAAAATAAAATTTCATTATGTAAGGATTGCCATGGTTTATATGATGATAGGGTTACAAAGGAAGAATATTTGAAGTTATTAAGTATAAAAAAGTATTTATTATCAAAATCAAAGATGAGTTTAGATACTTCTCACCTGGATGTGGAAGACGAGTTAGAATTAGTTATAAATTCAATTAAAAATATAACTGAAGATGAATTAAGAGAAATCAATTTAAAATATAATGGGGTTTTAGTTAATAAGAAGTTTGAATCACACTATTTTATACTTAAAGCTAAAATAGAAGCATATATATGTTTATACTATAATTACATTAAAGAGATGTTTAGAAATTTAGAAATAGAGGACAAAATTCAATTTAATATAATTGCTGCACAATTTAGAATAAGTTATTTAAAGTGTGCAAAAAGTGATACGGATAAGGAAATTATTTTTGATAGAATGGTTAGATGGCTTAAATCGAAAGTAAATAATACTAGCTTGATTGCGTGTGAAATTATTGTTTCTTTTTTTGTTCAGAATTGTGAGGTGTTTGATGAAATTACCCAGTAAGATATTCACATTTAATGAAAGTTTAATAAGTAAAATTCCATTAGTACTTAATGAAATAAAAAAATATGATAGTATACCATTTAATATTTTATATGACAAATTAAACGGTAAGTTTAATGATTTAACAGAATTTTTAGATGTACTTGATTGTGTATATGCTTTAGGAAAAATATCTTATGATTTTACAGAGAGGAGGATTAGTTATGTTGTATGAAATTAGATGTAATGAGTTTAATCAGAAATCAATTATATTTCACCAAGGCTTAAATACTATTCTTGGTGATGATATAGGAAGTAATTCAATAGGAAAATCGACTTTTCTAATGATAATTGACTTTGTATTTGGTGGTAAAGATTATATTATGCAATCCTCCAATGATATTGAGAAAAATATTGGTAATCATATAATAAACTTTTGTTTCGAATTTGATGAAAAAAGATATTATTTCTCACGAAATACAGATGATTTAGAAATAGTAAATCAGTGTGATTCAAGGTATAAAATATTAAAAAAAATTTCATTAGATGAATATTGTGATTTTTTAAAAAGTCATTATTATATTGATTTGGATAATATTAAATTTAGAAATATTGTCGGAAGATTTGCAAGAATCTATGGAAAAGATAATTTGGATGAAAAGCACCCGCTTAACATTGTGAAAAATGAAAAGGCTGGCGAACCAGTTAAAGCTCTTTTAAAATTATTTGATTTATATAAGTATATAGAAAGATTAGATTATCTTTTAAAAGAGAAAGAAAATGAATATAATGCGTTTACAAATGCTCAAAAGTACAATTACGTTAGCAATATAGGGAAAAGAAAATTCATAAGTAATGAAAAAGAATTATATGAATTAAAAATAAAAATAGATGATATTTCTAGTGAGTTGGATAATAATTTATTAGATTTAGATACAGTAAAAACAGATGAGTTATTAGGTTTAAAAAATGAATTATCAAAAGCAAAGCGAAAAAGAAGCCAGCTAAAGGCTCAATTACAAAATATTGAAAATAATATTAAAGAGAATTCAATATTAAGTTCGCAAAAAATGGAAGAATTGTTCGCTTTTTTTCCAGAGTCAGAAAAAAGGAAGTTTGAAGAAATTGAAAAGTTTCATATCGAAATAAGAAACGTTTTAAAAATAGAACTTAAGCAAAAACAGAAAGAATTAGAAGGGTTAATTAAAATTTCAAATTTATTTATAGAGGATATAGAAAAAAATATTAAATCTATAAGCAGTTGTGAAAATTTCTCTAAAGCAATATTGATTAAGTATTCGAATATTCAAAAACGAATTGATAGTTTAAAACAAGAAAATCAAGCCTTTGAAAAAAAAGAAATTTTAAAGATTTCTAAGGATGATGCAAAAGAAAGACGAGATAATATGAAAAAAGAGCAATTAGAAAAGTTACAGCTATCAATAAATAATAAAATGCTAATAATAAATGATTATATATATGAAAGGAGAAAGAAACCACCAATAATTAAATTTTATGGAAATCAATATGATTTCCATACGATTGATGATTCTGGAACAGGTACTTCATATAAAAGTATGATAGTTTATGATTTAAGTATATTAGATTTAACTGAACTACCTATATTAATACATGATTCTGTAATTTTAAAGCAAATATCTGATGTGGCGATTGAAAAGATATTGGAATTATATTCAAGTTCTAAAAAACAGATATTTATTTCATTTGATAAATTAAGTGCATACTCAAATAAAACTCAAGAATTATTAAAAAACAATAAAGTATTAGGGTTATCGCCAGGTGGAAATGAATTATTTGGGCGTTCTTGGAATGATAGATAGCACAAATGTTAGAATATTAGTTATTATTGTTATTAAAAAATGCAATTAGAATAATAACTATAGTGATCTACTAGTGTTAAGATAAAGATATGGAAATATATAAGTCTATGAAAGTTTTCATATAATTAATAAGTTTTGATAAAACATATAAATGTAGAACTAGATTTTTATAAAGAAAAATCATAGATATAAAGGTAAACTTTTAAGAGATTATATTAATAAATAGAAACTAATTTAAATAGTGAAATAAAATTATTTATTAAAAGAATCGAGGGTGCTAAAGGTTGAGTATCACCTCCACCAATAAATCCACGACAGAAATGTCGTGGATTTTTAATTTTCTTTAAAAAGGTAAATAATAAGATTACCGCAATATAATATTGTAATAAAGATTATAAAGATAATAATTCTATATCTCATAAATTTTTTATTTATAAAAAAATTATTAAATAAATAAGTTCATTGACCTTGTAGGTAGAATTTTATTATAATTATTAATATTAAATAGGATAGGAGAAGGTATATGGCTACAATAGTAGATGTTGCAAAGTTAGCAGAAGTTACACCAACTACTGTTTCGCGTGTAATTAATAATAGAGGTTATATTAGTGAAAAAACTAGGAATAAAGTTAATGCAGCAATGGAACAGTTAGGCTATCAGCCTAATGAAATAGCACGATCATTATCAAATCGAAAAAGCAATACAATAGGAATAATAGTTCCTCATATATCTCATCCATACTTTGCAAAATTAATAAGTAATCTAGAGACAGAAGCTGCTAAAAGTGGTTATAAGATTATTTTATGTAATAGCAAAGAAAAGGTTGAAAAAGAAAAGCAATATTTAGATATGTGTAAAAGCAATAGAGTCGCAGGAATAATTCTTTGTAGTGGGAATATAGAATCAAATAAAATAAATACAGGTAATATTCCTGTTGTATTATTAGAGAAAAACTTTGAAGAAGATAAATTAGGAATTCAATGTAATAATTATCAAGGTGGAAAGATTGCAACGGAACACCTAATAAAATGTGGCTGCAAAAGACTATTACATTTTAGTGGAGTTATTGATGAAGATATGCCAGCGGATAATAGAGAAAAGGCTTTTATAGATATTTGTAATAAAAATAATATTGAATATCATATCAAAAAGTATGATATTAATACATATAAGGAGAAAAATTACTATAGTCATATAAAAAGTGCATTGATAGAATTAAAAGATATAGATGGAATCTTTGCTAGTAGTGATTTAATAGCTGCACAAGTTATTCAAGTTTGTAATGAATTAAAAATCAGAATACCTGAAGATATTCAATTAGTTGGATTTGATGATGTTGATATAGCCACTTTAACAACTCCAACAATAACAACTATTCATCAGCCAATTAAAGAAATGGCAACTTTAGCAATTGAATTAATTGAGAAAAAAAATAAGGACTTAGAGGTAATAAAAAATACTATATTACCTATAGAATTAATAATTAGAAATAGTACTATAAATAGATAAAAAATAAAGGCCGAAAGTTAGATACAATCTAACTTTCAACCTTTATTGTATTATATTAAAGTGTGTATATTGATGTATCACCATCATTATTTATATATTTGATTGTTGATTTGCTAGTGTTTAAATCAACATTTAGAGTACAATATTTATCATCTTTTTTCCAAGTTAATATCATCTTATTATTGTCTGAGTTTTCAACAATAAAATCACCATCAAATGCAGGATAATCATTTCTGAAATCAATAAGTTTAAGTAATCTTTGAACTACATTTTTGTTATAGGCTTTATCGATTTCTTCTAAAGTAAAGTTGTGTCTATTTATTTCACGTCCTTCTCCAGTACGAGTAACATTTGCAACATCATTTTCACCAGCTAATAATCCAACATAGTATACTTGTGGAATACCAGGAGCAAAGAATTGTATTGCTCTTGCAGTTAAGTATGCATCATCATTACATCCTAAAACAGAATAATAAGAACATCTTATTTGATGAACATCAAATCCATCAGCACTCTTATGTGCATCAGAATGAACTAGACTTAAATTTGCACCATGATCTAAGCAGTGATTAACAATTTTTCTAGCATCATTAGAGGATACTAAATCATCTAAGTCAGGCTTTATAGGAATTCCATCATGACAGTCTAACATTGTAAATTGATTATTAGGTCTATCTTTTAAGTATTCTTTAATTTGAGAACTAGATTTATTAACTATTGTACTAAGAATCATGTATGGAAGTATAAAATCATAAATATAATTTCCATACTTAGCTAACTTAAATTGAGTAGTATAATGAGCATGAACCTCTGGAAGTAAGCTTATATCAAGAGATTTAGCTAAATCAGATACCCAGTCTAAGAATTTATATATTTCTGGTTCAACAAAGAAGCAGCTAGTGCCAAGCTTTTTTGTTATATATCCTACAGCATCAAGTCTTACAATTTTAACATTATTTTTATGGAAGTTCTCGAAGAATTCTTTCAATAATGCTTTAACTGATTCTGAGTTTATATCAAGATCAATTTGTTCAGAAGGAGTTTCTTTACCAAAAGTAGTCCAAACAGAAGTTTCTTCCCCTTTTATGTTAAATGTTGAGTATGGAACTTGTCTACGTAAGAACATTTTATCTATATCTTCTTGAACAGGCTTTCCATCACTCCAAAGTTTATCTAATGTAATAAATAAATCAGCATATTTTGATTCTTTTCCATTTTTTAAAAAGTCTTGGAAGAATACTGAATTCTTAGAAATATGATTAACCATTAAATCAAGCAGTACATCATATTTTTCACCTATCTTACGGATATCTTCCCATGTACCAAACTTTGGTTCTATTTCTAGATAAGTAAGAGGTGCAAATCCTCTATCTCCTGATGATGGGAATGGTGGAAGTATATGAATACCACCTTTAAATGTATTTGGAAAATATTTATTTAGTACCTTGTCTAATGTTTTTAAATCTCCACCTAAAGAGTCTGGGTACGTTATTAGTTGAACTTTATTTTTAACTGCCATTTTATTATCTCCTTTTGAATTGCTATATATTATAAAGTAATTTTAATTCTTGGATAGAAGGTAATTTCGCAATAGCACCTGTATGTTTTAATTTAAATGCACTTGCTGCAAAACCAATATTTAAGGATTCCTTTAAGGTATAATTACTAGTTATAGAAGCATAGAATCCTCCCCAGAATGCATCTCCAGCACCAGTAGTATCTACAATTTCAGTAGCTAAAGTTTTAAATCTTATAGTTTCTTTTCCGTTAGAAACTATTGCACCATCTTTACCTAGTGTCATTATTACAAATTTTGCGCCACACTCTATGAATTTGTTTACATGGTTCTCAGGAGTATCTGGGCCAAAGATTCTTTCAGCATCAACTTCTGATGGTTTTATTATATCTATTTTACTTATAAGATTTTTTATATATTCTATTCCATCATGTCCTTCTTCCCAAATCATTTCATGATAGTTAGGATCAAATCCTATAAGAACATCATTTTTTCTAGCTTCTTTAATTACTTTTTCAATCATTTCTCTTGATTTTCTTTGAGAAATAGGCCAGCAAGAAAAATGAACTATTTTACTATTTTTTAATGCTGAATGGATTTCAGAAGTATATTCTAAATTATAATCAGCATTACGGTAGAAAATAGGTATAGGAGTTTCTTTGCTTTTAGTTACAAGCACCATACTTGTAGAATGATTAACTCTATTTATTAGTTCTGTATTAATATTATTTTTCTTTAAGTGATTAACTAAAAAATCACCTAATCCATCATTACCTACGCATGAAGTTATAATTGGATTTCCACCAAGTTTTTTTATATTCATAGTTATATTTGCAGGTGAACCACCAAAGAATCTTGAGTATTTACTACAAGAAAAATCAGTATCGTAGTCATCTGAAATCATATCTACTAAAATTTCACCAATTGTAAATACATCATTAGTTCTATTTTGAAATTGTATAGCATTATTAAAATTAAACATGAGTACCTCCAAACTATTTTATATGAGAAGAGTATAAATATAAAAAAAATATATGTCAAGCGTTTGACATATATTTTTTTGCAGCTTAATGTATTTATTTATAAAATAAATATTGATAAATATAGAATAAATATTGTATAAATATTGAATAAATTTTGAAATTATTATAATATATAGTTTATAAAATTATTGATAGTAAAGTAGGTAGTGAAATGAATTATGATCATGAAGTAATAGAGATAGATAATAGAATGGCAGCAAATGTGATTATTCATGAGGAGGCTAAATTCGTAGTTCCTGAGCATTGGCATAATCATTTAGAATTAACCTATATACTCAAAGGTGAAATGAATATTTGTATTGATGGAAATCCTTCATTGGTAAAGAGTGATGATTTAATATTAATTAATAGTAAGCAGGTACATTCCATCCAGGGTGATAATGAAGACGTATTTATAGGATTAACTATAATAGTATCTTATGATTTCTTGAAAAAAAGTTATCCAGATATAGATAAAATTATATTTGAATTAAGGGATAATAAAGAACTTATGGATTTAAAAAGAATTTTTAGAGAAATTGCAATATTTTATACTCAAAGTAATAATTCGCTAAATTATCTTAAAATAAATTCTTTAGTATATGAAGTGATGTATATTTTATTAAAAAATTATACTGTGAAAAAAGATAGTATTAACTCTTGTTTATCCCAAAAATATTTAGAGAGAATGATGAGAATAACTGATTATATAAATGAAAACTATAAAGACAATATTACATTAGAAAATGTAGCTATGAAGTTTAATTTCTCAAAAGAGTATTTATCCCGTAGCTTTACCAAGTATATGGGAATTAACTTTAAAAATTATTTAGTAAATGTTAGATTGAGTAATGCCTACAGGGATTTAATTAATACGGATTATTCAATAACACATATAGCATTAGAAAATGGTTTTCCTAATTTAAAATCATTTATAACAGCATTCAAAAGAACATATGGAGAAACTCCATATAAGTATATAAGAAATATGGATTAAGTAGAAAAATATAAGTATTAGTTATTGAAAAGATCAATATTTATACTTTTATTATTTGAAAATTTAAAATAAATCAATTTTTGACATAATAAGAGTTAAAGAAAAACAAGAGTAGAAATTTATAAATTGTTAAAATGATTACAGAAAAGATTTAGAATTATTATGTTTTAAATTAATTTTAATGTGATGGAGTATAGAAAATGGAATGGAAAACAGCGTGGAGTTATTGCCCCATTAATTATGATACTACTATTGGTAGTGTAAGTGATTTAACACAAAGAACATATTTTAAGAATAATATTTCAGGAAATAAAATTAAGGTAAAGTTTTCAAATATATATTCTAAAGAAGACTTAACTTTAGATAAAGTAGTAGTTGGCTTTAGAAAAAATGATGATGAAGAAATAAGTAATTTTATTAATGTCACCTACCAAGGAAAAGAAAAGATAGTAATTAAAAGTGGAGAAGAATTTTATAGTGATGACATTGATTTCGATATATTAGCAGGAGATGAATTTGTCATTTCTATGTATGTAAAAGACAAAACTAATATTCAATCAGCCTGTTCTACATGGGCAGCAAGAAGCTGGCACACAGAATATATTAAAGGTGGAGATTTTACAGAAACTCAAAATATAGCTGGTGAGAAAAGTGAAGACATTTTTCCTTTTGTCAAAGCAGATGTAAATAAATCTAATATAGTGTTTGGTATATCAGAAATAAAGGTATTTACAAATAAAAATATCAAAACAGTGGTACTTTTTGGTGATTCAATTACTCATATGTCATATTATTATGATGCATTAATTGAAAGAATATATAGCAAATATCCTGATGAAATCACATTTATCAATAGGGGAATTGGTGGTAATAGAGTTCTTAATGATGCTACATATATAGAATCAATTGATGGCAAAGGTAAATTTTTTGGTGAAGCTGGAATAAAAAGATTTACTAATGATGTTTTAAGAGAGAAACCAGATGCGGTTTTTATTCTTGAAGGTGTAAATGATATCATGCATCCTTATCAATTTGATCATATGGATGAAGTAGTTACAGCAGAAGATTTAATTAATGGTATGAAAACACTTATTGATAAATTACACAGTATTAATAGTAGAGTTTATCTAGGAACTATTATGCCATTCTTTAATGAAGAATTTACTTGGATGACAGAAGGCGAAGCTACAAGAATTGAATACAACTCATGGGTAAGACAACAAAAAATTACTGATGGCATTATGGATTTTGATAAGGCAATAAGAGATAAAGATAATGAGAATTATATGAATAATAAAACTCATATAGGTGATGGATTACATCCAAATGTAGAAGGTGGAAAAGTAATGGCTGACTTAGTTAAGTTAGAATATTTTGGCTTGAAGGGAGAATAGTTTTTTATGATACAGCTAGTATTTCCAGAAGGAAAAGAAAAAGCATTTACAGCAAGTTATGATGATGGAACTATTTTCGATAAGGATTTAATAAAACTTATGAATGAGTATGGTATTAAAGGTACTTTTAATCTGAATTCATCTTTATTCGGAAAAGAAGGCAGAGCTGTCATAGATGGATATGATACAGATATCTCTAGAATACCCGAAGATGAAATTGTAGATTTGTACTGTAATCATGAAATAGCAGCTCATGCATATACTCATATGAAACTTACAGAATCAGATTTCGGAATGGTTTCATATGAGATCATTGAAGATAGAAAAAACTTAGAAAGATTGACTAATAGGATTATAAAGGGATTTGCATATCCTTTTGGGGCATATGATGATAACGTTATCCAAATTCTAAAAAATTGTGGCATTAATTATGCAAGAACAGTAGAGAATACAAGGAGTTTTGATATACCAAAGGATTTCCTTAGATGGCATCCAACCTGTCATCATAATGATGCAGAACTAATGAATTTAGCTAAAACTTTTTGTGAAGAAAATAATATCTTTGGAGAATCTCAGATATTTTATCTATGGGGACATTCCTATGAATTTTCACAAAAAAATAATTGGCAAGTAATAGAGAACTTGTTTAAATATCTACATGGATATAGGGACAAGATATGGATGGCATCAAATGGAGAAATTGTAGACTGTATGAAAAGGTTTAATAACCTTGAATATTCTGCAGATGGAAAATTTGTTTATAATCCTTCATGTGAACCAGTATGGATAAAAAATAATGGAGAGATAAAAAAAATAGATTCAGGATGTATTGAAGTTTTATAAGGAGAGATTAATTATGAAGGTATATGAAATTATCGATGAAATAATCAAAAAAACAGGACTAGAACCAATAGAATATGAAAAAACCTGTGATCATCTAATCATTGGTGACAAAGATAAAGAGGTGAAAAAGATTGTAACTACTTTTATGGCAACAGTAGAGGTAATAAAAAAAGCTGCAGAGATAGGTGCTGATTTTATTATTACTCATGAACCAACATGGTTTACTGCAAATGATAAGGTGGACTGGCTAGAAAATGATCCAATTTATTTAGAAAAGAAAAAACTTATAGAAGAAAATAATATTGCAATCTGGAGATTCCATGATCATATGCATATTGGAAATGAAGATGGGATATATAGAGGCTATGAAATAGAAACAGAATGGAATAAATATAGAATAGATAATCCAAAAGGAATGGAATGGTTTGGGGCTAGCTATGAGATTCCTGAAACATCATTAAGAGAACTATGCTTATTTTTTAAGGACAAGCTAGAAATGGATGTGGTTCAGATTGTTGGAAATCCTGAAATGACTGTAAAAAGAGTAGGTGTTCTTGTTGGAGGGGGAAGTCTTGGATTAGGAATAGAGGAACTTCCTATGCAGCTTATGCTAAAGAACAATCTTGATACAGTAATATGTGGAGATATTACTGAATGGACCATTGTTCCATATGTAAGGGATGCTATAGAATTTGGACAAGATAAAGCTATGCTGATTTTAGGACATGAAAGAAGCGAAGAAATGGGAATGAAACATGCTGCTGCATGGGTAAAGGATATTGTTGGAGATATACCCGTTGAATTTATTGATGCAAAAGAACCATTCAAGTATATATAAAGGAGAAAAGTAAATATGGCACTAATGAAGGTGAATTTTTATTCACAAGCGCTAATGAAAGCAACAAATTTTAATATTGTAATTCCTAACGATTTATTACCAATAATGATAGAGGGAAATGAACATTATAAAAGAAAAACTAAAGCATTATATTTATTGCATGGATTTTCAGGAAATGAAAATGACTGGCTTTATGGAAGTCTAATACAGAATATTGCAGTACAATATAACATTGCTGTTATTATGCCTGCTGGCGATAATAGTTTTTATGTAAATGCTAATGGTACAGGTAAAAATTATGGAGACTATGTAAGCCAGGAATTAGTTGAATACACAAGGAAAGTATTTAATCTTTCTGATAAGAAAGAAGATACTTTTATAGGTGGATTATCTATGGGAGGATTTGGTGCAATACGTAATGGGCTAAATAATACTGATACTTTTGGAAAGATATTTGGGCTATCATCTGCACTAATTATAAATGATATTAAGAATAAAAAAGAAGACTTTAAAAATGAAGTAGCTGATTACGATTATTATGCATCTGTATTTGGAGATTTAAGTGAATTAGAAGAAAGTGATAAAAATCCTGAATATCTAATTAAACAATTAAAAAGAGAAGGTAAAGATATTCCGCCTATTTTTATGGCATGCGGAACTGAAGACTTCTTATTAAATCAAAATAGAGAGTTTAATGAGTTTTTAGTTAAAGAGGGAATCAATGTAGATTATAAGGAAAGCAAAGGAATCCATGACTGGAATTTCTGGAATGAATATTTGGAAAAGGCTGTGAAGTGGCTTTTAGATGAAAAATAGAATTGAAATCTAAAGATTTTAGGAGGACTTTTTACAAATTTTAAGTAAAAGAAATCTTAATATGAATCAGTAAAATATTAATTTATTAATATAATAATTTATTTATTAAGGAGGACTTATGGAAAATAATGTATCAAACGAAATACCTTTTTTAGGAAAAACTGGTCACAAGTATGGAAGTGTTGGACTAGGAAAAATGTCATTGTTAGAAAAAATTAGTTATGGATGTGGAAATATGGGATTATGTTTAATTACATCTTTAGTAACTACATACATGATGTATTTCTACTCTGATATTGTAAAAATTAGCTTAGTTCAAATATCAACAATAATGATGCTTGGAGGAGTTGCAGATGCAATTTCAGATCCACTTATGGGAATTATCATAGATAAGACAAATACTAAATGGGGGAAATGCAGACCTTACTTATTATTCTGCGCAATACCATTAGGACTTGTAGTATCATTTATGTTTAGAATACCTGATGCTAGTAGCTCAATAAAATACATATATTGTTTAGTAATGTATATTTTATATACTATAGCTTATACTGCTATATGTATTCCTCAAACAGTTATGCTTGCAAGTGTTACTGATGATGAAAAAGACAGGTTACAAACAAATATGTTTGGAACACTAGGAACTAACATGGGACAATTATTAGTTGGTGCACTAACAATAACATTAGTATCATTTTTAGGTGCTGGTTCAGAATATAAAGGATATCAACGTACAATTATAATCTTTGCTACAGTTGGAGTATTACTTTTATTAACTTGCTTTAAGAATTCACGTGAAAGAATTACACAAGCTCACGGAGAAAAAATAACTGTAAAAGATTTATTACAAGCATTCAAAAACCTACCATGGTTTATTTGTACACTAACTATTCTATTAAATATAGCTGCAATTGTAGTTCGTGCAACTCAAACTATATACTATGCTCAATATGTTGTAGGAAATGTAGCTATAGGAGCTATTTTATTAACAATAGCTAACTTAATGGGTATTCCAATAGCAATGCTTGTTCCAGTACTTGCTCCTAAAATGGGAAAAAGAAATATGGTTATCATGGGAAGTTTCCTGGCTATAGGAGGTTGTGTAGGAGTTTATTTCTCTACAAGTAGTACAGCATTAATTTTATTCTTTACAGTAATTGCTTCTGTAGGTATGTCAATACCAAATAGTGTTGTTAATGTAATGTCTGCAGAAAGTGTTGATTACGGCGAATGGAAGAATGGTAAAAGAGTTCAAGGATCATTATTAGCATTCATAGGATTTGGAGTTAAAATAGCAAATTCTGTTGCTACTATGTTAGCATCTGCAATTCTAGCAAGTAATGGGTATATTGGAGGAGAAGCTGTTCAAACTGAAGCTGCAGTTAAAGCTATACAATTCAATTATTTAGTTATACCAATGATTATGTTTGGTATAATCATCATAGCTAATTTATTTTATAAATTAGATAAACAATATCCTCAAATAAAAGCAGAATTAGATGCTAGAAGAAAAGCAGTAGCACAATAATTTAACTATTTGTTAATTAAATTCGCACCTCAAATAAATAATATTTGAGGTGCCTTTTTATCTATGGATATGCTTAGGTTTGAAATACTTATAAATTAACTTAAAAGATACTAATAATGTATAAATTAAAATCTTTAAATATATATATCAGTAAGTTGATATGAAAACTATAAATAATATTAATATAAAAGTTAGGAGAGTATGATAATATGGTGAATTTACAAGCGGAATTAATTTTAAATATACATGTAATATGTTCAAATAATTTAGAGGTAGGAAAAGTTGTTGATGGTAACCTTAATGTTATTCCTATTATAGGAGGTACTTTTGATGGTAAGATCAAAGGAAGTGTAATGCCTATTGGTGCAGACTGGAATATAGATAGGGGGAATGGCATAGCTCATGCAAGTGCTAAATATGTGCTTAAAACTGAAGATGATGAGTATATATCTATTGAAAATGAAGGTGTTATTAATTTTCTTAATGAAAGTACTATAAAAACAAGAACTAAGTTTTTAGTAGACAATAGCAGCAAATATGCCTGGTTAAATACGGGGGTATATGTAGGTGCCTTAGAAGGTGGAGATAAATCTGGAGAAATAGAAATTAAAGTTTATAGAATGATGTAATACAAAAGAGAAATTAGCAATAAATCCACCACACAAATGTCGTGGATTAAATTTTTAGTAGAATAAAATATTGAACTATAAATAAATGAGATTTTTTAGCCTTAACCCTTTTAAGTAAGTGGTTAAGGCTATTTTCTTTGAATAAGTAATAATTTACACAAATATATTATATTAAATACTACTTATAAGGGGAAACAATTAGTGAATAGAAATACTTGCAATCTATTTATAGACCAAGATGATGTAGAAGAGTATCTAATAGAATATAGGGGGAATATATTAGAACAAATGAAGAACATTGATTATGCCTGTGTATTTAGAGTCACAAGTAAATTAGCCTTACTGGCTGTAAAAGGTGATAGGTTGGAGGAACTTAGAAAAAATGTCCCTGCAATTATATTTGTAAACTTTAGAAATATGTATGTTTTAGAAGGGACAAGTGTAGAAGATGTAAGTAATATTAATCCTATAAAAATTAATAAGTATTTAAATCTAACTGGAAGAGGAGTAATAATCGGGATAGTTGATACTGGCATAGATTATACAAATAGAGAATTTTTAAGAGAAGACAATACTTCTAGAATTGAGGTTATATGGGATCAAACTATAAATTTACCTAATTCCAATCAGAATCCAGATGAGGTATTTACAGGAACAATTTTTGATAATACTAAAATTAATGAAGCTATTAAAGCAAAGTTAAGTGGAAATGATCCGTATGCTATAGTGCCATCAAAAGATGAAATAGGACATGGCACTCAAATGGCAAGTATAGCAGGTGCACGAGGATATGATGAAGAGGTTGAAGGTGTAGCTAATGACTGTACTTTTGCTATAGTAAAACTTAAAGAGTCAAAAAAGTTTAAAAAGCAACTTGAAGATGAAAATATAAGAAATATTCCAGTATATTATCTAAGTTCTATAATAGCAGGAATAGAGTATTTGAAAAATTATGCATTAAAAGTGAAAAAACCAATGATTATATTAAATTCTATTGGTACTTCAGAACATAGTCATGATTCTAGCGATATATTTTCTAGATATTTAAATAGAATAGCTAGTTATAGAGGGCTTGTTTTTGTAGCAGGCTGTGGTAATGAAGGATTAGCAGAAGGGCATGCTTCTGGATATATAACTGGTATTGGTGACGTAAAAGAAGTTGAATTACAAGTTGGGGAAAGCATGAAGTTTTTGCAATTCAAGGTATATGTAAGGCGACCTAATAAAATGGCTATAGCAGTTATTGCTCCAAGTTCTGAGAGTTCTGAATTTATGAGTTCTAACCTTTATAAAGAAAAAGTTATAGAATATGTTCTTGAAAATACAACATTAAAGATTGATTTTTACAACGTTGATAACTTTACTGGATTACAGACTTTTGTTTTATCATTTTCAAATATTAAAGCTGGCATATGGAAAATAAGATTAAAGGGAGAATATATAGTTAATGGTAGGTTTGATATTTGGCTTCCACCAGCCATAACATTAAAACCTGATATTAAGTTTTTAAAACCTGATCCAAATCAGACTCTTAATATACCTGGAGCTTCAAATAAGGCAATATCTGTAGCATATTACAATCAAAATAATAATAGTATACTTTCAGAATCAGGTAGGGGATTTCCATTATTTCCAATTATAAAACCTGATATTGCTGCACCTGGTGTAGATATTTTGGCTACTAGAATTAATGGAACAAAGGTAACGGTAAATGGTTCTTCAGCAGCCACTTCAATTGTAGCTGGTGCATGTGCATTGCTTGTGCAGTGGGGGATAGTTGATGGAAATGATTCCACTATGTATGCTACTAAAATCTTAAGTTATTTAACAGCAGGAGCTTTTAGGGAATCTAATAGGAAGTATCCAAATGAAAATTTAGGATATGGATTATTAGACTTACTAGGAACATTTAGGAGTATTTCTGGACTTAAATTAGAAAATAGAATGGATAAAGATTATATAGAATATTACGTAAATGATTTATATGTTAGAATTCCCAGAAAGTTGAGGTGAGATTTGTTGAGATTTAAATTTAATAATGCACCAGCATACACTTTTAATAACCCAAGTTATGCTAGATATGTAGCTGAATATCAAGGCGATATTGAAAGTGAAGCATATCTTGGATTAGAGAAAGAAATGTATATTACAGTGTTAAATGATAAATACGTTATTATTACAAAAAAATTCAATAATGTTATGGATGACAGATTAACTTTGAACAATAATCCTTTTCCATCTGTTGTTTTTATAGAAAGGTATTGTATTTACTGTACCTTAGATATAATAGATTTTAATGAGAAGGTATCAATTAGCCCAATTGAAGCAGCTAATATTAATATTGTTAAATCTAGCGAATCTGTTAAATTAAGCGGTAAGGGGACAGTAGTTGGTATAATTGACACTGGTATTGACTATTTAAATAGGGAATTTCAAACTAAAGATGGTAATACGAGAATATTAAAAATTTGGGATCAAAGTATTTCGAATGGAAGAAAAAATCCTGAGGAAAATGCATCTTGGGGAGTTGAATATACAAAGGAGGAAATTAATAGCGCACTTATTGCACAAAGAGCAGGTCAAGATCCATATAGTATTGTAGCATCTAAAGATGAAATAGGACATGGTACTGCTATGGCAGGAATAATTGCTGCATCTGGTTTTGATACTGAAATGGAGGGGGCTGCACCTGAATGTGAGTTTGTTATAGTAAAATTAAGTAGAGATTTAGTATCTGAAAGAATAACAGAAACTAAGGAATTATATGATATGGCATCAATTATGGCTGCAATTAACTATATTTTAAACTTTGCTTTAGGTGAAAATAAACCAACAATAATTTATATGCCTTTTGGTACAACACTTGGTAATCATAGATTTAATGGGATTTTAGAAGATTTCATAGATGATGTATGTAGTAACTTAGGAATTTCTATAGTAACTAGTTCAGGGGATGAAGGTGACGGTAGAAATCATGCTTTTAGTATTATTGAGAAAACTGGAGATTTCGAAGAAACTCAATTATATATTGATAAGCAAAAGTTCTTAATGTTAGATGTATGGACAATGAATCCTAATAAGGTTTCAATTAGTATTTTATCACCTTCGGGAGAAAGTACTGGTATAATAGCAGCTTTATTTAAGCAGCAAGAATCATCTAAATTTATTGTAGAGGGAACTGAGGTTTTAATTCAATATTATCTGCCTGAGGGTTTATCTGGAGATGAACTTATAACTGTATATTTTGTTGGGTTACAACCTGGAATATGGAAAATAAGAGTTTATGGTGACTATGTCTTAGATGGTAGGTATGATATTTGGATGTTTTCTAGAAAGATGTTAAAGGGTGAAACTTCCTTAACTTCTCCATGTACTTGTGGAACCATTACAAATCCAAGTACAAGCAGATATTCCTTAACTATAAGCAATTATAATCAAAATAATATAACTGTTTATCCTAAATCAGGATTAGCTACTACATCAATAGAAGGGTTTGAAATAGATGTTGCAGCTGGTGGGGTAGATGTAAAATGTATATTTTTAAATAATCAAAGAGTTTATATTACAGGAACAAGTGTATCAGCCGCTGTAGCTACAGGAGCAGCTTTATTATTATTTCAATGGGGAATAGTAGAAGGGAATGATCCCTATATGTATTCTCAAACTCTTAAGTCCTATATGTTAAGAGGGACATATAGAAGAAAAAATGATATATATCCTAATATAGAATGGGGGTATGGAATTTTAGATTTGTTAGGAGTATTTACAAACTTATAAGCAAAAAGGAACAAGGTGTAGTAATATTTCGCTTCCACCAATAAATCCACGATATTATTGTCGTGGATTTTACTTTACCTTTATTTTTTACTTTTTCAATAATCACTTCAATTGTTGGATTTTGAGGATAATTATTATTTGTTAGAAATAGATGTTGACAATATACCGTAGGGGGTATATAATGAGATTAACAACATAGAACATAGACATTATATTTATAGATAAAGTTATTAAATATAATTTAAAAATTATCTGTAGAATAAAAAGAATATTAAGATTATTTACTTTAATCCTAGGTATTCACCTGTTGACAATATACCCCGTATGGTATATAATGTGTTAAAAAATAATAATATAGTACATATATTAGGGGTGAAATTATGAAATACAATCATAAAGTTGTAAATAGGATTAAAAGATTAGAAGGCCAATTAAAAGGTATATTAAATATGATGGAAGATGAAAAGGAATGTAAAGAAGTTATAACACAACTTTCAGCAGTTCGATCAGCTATTGATAGGTCCATAGGAATTATTGTTAGTGAAAATCTTGTAAAGTCTGTAACACAAGAAGACACTGAAGAGAATAAACATAAAATTGTACAAGAAGCTGTAGATCTTCTAGTAAAAAGCAGATAAATTTTTTTTAAGAAAAATATACCCTATAGGGTATAATGGCTTTGAGTAAAATTTAATTGTATTACACAACTTATAATTTTATCTATTAGTACTATATATTATTTGATGATTTACTTCTAATAAAGAAATAAAGTAAATATCAAGCTTAGAAATTAAGAAAGACAGGACCTTATTATTCAAGAGTTCAGTAATAATCTTGAAGAGAGAATAGGAAAAATATAAAAAATAAAAAATATTAAGGAGAAAATTTATATGAAAAATATAAAGGTTGATTTAGTAGTAGATGCAAATGGGTTATCATGCCCTATGCCAATAGTAAAACTTAAGAAGGGTATGGCTCAATTAGAAGTTGGTCAAGTGGTTGAACTTCAATCAACTGATAAGGGTTCAATGGCAGATGTAAAAGCTTGGGCAAATAATACTGGATACCAATACTTAGGTAGTTTTCAAGATGAAGGAGTATTCAAGCATTATATTAGAAAAGAATCTTCTAATGAAGTAATAGAGAAAAAACATGAAGTAACAACTACAAATGATGAGTTAATTAAGAAGATTCATGCTAAAGAAGATATACAAATTGTAGATGTAAGAGAAGAAGCAGAATATGTTTTTGCTCATATACCTAATGCTATATCTATGCCTTTAGGGGATTTAGAAGATAATATTTCTAAGTTATCTAAAGATAAAGAAGTATATGTAATTTGTAGAACAGGTCATAGAAGTGATTTAGCAGCACAAATGCTTTCTGATAATGGTTTTAATAAGGTTATAAATGTTATTCCTGGTATGAGTAATTGGACAGGGGATATAGAAGGAATAAATTAATATAATATTTAAGTAAAATTATATAAATATATAATAGAGGATAATGTAATAATAGAGGAGGAAATAAGAATGAGTAAAAAGGTAGCTATAATATCTAGCAATGGAGATATATTTAACGCTTATAAAGTTTTTAACATTGCTAATGCAGCAGCAGCAACAGATATGGAGGTAACAGTTTTCTTTACCTTTGAAGGACTTAACCTTATTCACAAGCAAGGAGTTAAGGGAATTGTAATGCCAAAGGGAAATGAGCAATTAGAGGAAGGCTTTAAAAATGCTAATGTACTTTCAGTAGAAGAACTTGCTTTAATGGCACAAGAAATGGATGTTAAATTTATTGCATGTCAAATGACTATGGATGTTATGGGAATTAATAAAGAAGATTTATTTGACAATATTGAAGTAGGCGGAGCTGTAACATTTTTAGAATTTGCTAAAGATGCAGATATTACTTTAAGTTTCTAAATTTTTTTAAAAAAATAATACCTAAGGGGGTATACTTGAGATGAGTATAAGAAAAGTAAATGTAAAAGAAATAACTAAAAAAGTAATTAATAAAGAAAAATTATTTATATTAGACGTTAGAAATACAGAAGAATTTAAAGATTGGAAAATAGAGGGTAAAAACTTTACCCATATGAATGTTCCTTACTTTGATCTTTTAGATGGAGTGGACAGTATTACAGATAAGCTTCCTAAAAACGAAGAATTATTAGTAGTATGTGCTAAGGAAGGATCTTCTTTAATGATAGCTGATATGTTAGATGAAGCTGGATTTAAAGCATCATATCTTGAAGGTGGTATGAAAAGCTATAGTGAATATTTAGAACCATTAAAGGTTGCGGATTTAAAGAGCGGAGGAGAACTTTATCAATTTGTTCGTATAGGTAAGGGATGTCTTTCTTACATGATTATCTCTGATGGTGAAGCAGCTGTAATAGATGCTACAAGATTCATTAATATCTATAGTGATTTTGCAAATTCAAAGGGTGCTAAGATTAAACATGTATTTGATACACATCTTCATGCAGATCATATTTCAGGAGGACGTTTCCTTGCTGAAAAGACAGAAGCAAAATATTATCTTCCACCAAAGGATGCAGAAGGGGTAACATTTAGCTATAATCCTTTAGAAGATGGATTAGAAATTGTTGTAGGTAGCAGTTCTGTAGATATTCATGCTTTATATTCTCCAGGACATACTATTGGATCAACTTCTTTTATTGTAGATAATAGCTATTTACTTACAGGAGATATACTATTTATTGACTCAATAGGAAGACCAGATCTTGCAGGACTTGCTGAAGATTGGGTATTGGATTTAAGAGAAAGTCTATATAAGAAATATAGAGAATTATCTAATGAGCTTTTAGTACTTCCAGCTCACTTTATGATAGTAGATGAACTTAATGAAGATGGAACTGTAGGTAAGAAATTGGGAGAACTTTTTGAAAAAAATCATGGTCTAAATATAAAGGATGAAGAGGAATTTAAAAATCTTGTTACAAAGAATCTTCCACCTCAACCTAATGACTATAAAGATATAAGACTAGCCAATATTGGTAATATATCTCCAGATGAAGATAGACAAAGAGAAATGGAGATTGGCCCTAATAGATGTGCAGTTAGATAGTTTATAAAGGACCTTAAAAGGTCCTTTTATTAAATGTTTAGGAGGAAACAAATGGAAATTTCATATATAATAACAATATTTTTAATAGGATTTATAGGATCATATTTATCAGGAATGCTTGGAATAGGAGGTTCTATAATTAAATACCCAATGCTTTTATATATACCACCACTATTTGGGTTAGCAGCCTTTAGTGCTCATGAGGTATCAGGTATTAGTGCTGTTCAAGTATTCTTTGCTACTATTGGTGGAATTATGGTCTATAGAAAAAGTGGCTATTTAAATAAAAAGCTAATAGGTTATATGGGAATAAGTATTTTGATAGGAAGCCTTATAGGAAGTTATGGCTCTAAGTTTTTATCAGAAGAAATTATTAATATAATTTATGGGGTACTTGCTTTATTAGCAGCTATATTAATGTTTATCCCTAAAAAAAATAATGAAGATGTACCTATGGAAATGGTAAGCTTCAATAAAATTTTAGCTTCTGGACTTGCTTTTGTTGTTGGAGTAGGATCAGGGATTGTAGGAGCTGCAGGTGCATTTTTATTAGTTCCTATAATGCTTGTAGTTTTAAAGATTCCTACTCGTATGACTATAGCATCATCTCTTGCGATAACATTTATATCATCTATAGGTTCTATGGTAGGAAAGATTACTACAGGACAAGTAGAATTAGTTCCAGCTTTAATAATGGTAGTAGCAAGTCTTATTGCATCTCCATTAGGGGCAGCCTCTAGTAAGAAAGTTAATGCAAAAATACTTAAAAATGCTTTAGCAGTACTTATCCTTGCTACAGCAGTGAAAATATGGATGGGTATATTGTAGAATAAAAGTAGTGCTAACTATAAAATATTTTTATTTAAATAAAACAAGTTATTTTTTATAGTAGTCTCAATTAATGAGAAATTATAGAATTAATAATAAAAAATCGAACTAACTTCAAAAGTAGTTCGATTTTTTATTATTATGATTTAATTATGTAAAAATATATTATATTTTTAGTGTAAATATCTGTTGATAATATTATTTATTTTGTAAACTCTCCAAGGCTTAGCCATGGAAATAAATTATCAAGGAAAGCTTCTGTGGCTGGCATAAAATAAGAGCCAAAGTGATAGTCAGGATCTAAGGTGGTAATAATCCAAGTTCCCTTTGATGATACCTCATCAATATATAATACAGCTCCATTATCTTCTGTGGCAATTAATGTTGTTGTATTAGCTGGAGGCCAAAATACACCATGTTGGTGCCAAGTACAATCTTTTAATGTGAAGTAGTTATAGAATGGATGATCCTCATTCTTAACTCTTAAGCCACTATCTGGATTTTCTTCTCTCCACCACCAGAAGTTTGTTGGGCGATCCTCCCATTTTTGATTAGGTATCCATTCCCAGGGCTGTGGGCCAAAGACAACAACTGTATTCCCATTATCAGCAAAGTCTCTAATCTTGTCAGCAGACTTTAGTAATAACTTTGAGTTAAGCTGAGAAGGCACAATTAGTACATCATAGGGGGTAAGGTCTGTGTCTAGAAATTCTGGGAAGTATATAAGCTTTTCTATATATTGGGCGTATTTAGGCTCATGGAAAGTACGATAATGAGGTGCTTGTCCACTATAAATTACTGCTATTTTTCTCATTATTCATCCCTCCAGATATTTCTTTATTTAATAAAGTAATTAATTGCTCACTAATTTTATTTGTTGTGTTATTTTTATTTTTGTATCCTAAAATATTTCTACCTGCATGAAGAATTATAGTTCCCTTTGTACTATGTCGATCTATATAAGTAATAATTTTTCCGTCTGTAAATGTTAAGCAAACTTCAGCACTTTCTGGTGGATAATAATAACCACGGGCAAAAAATCCTGCCACACCTTTGTTATAAACCATATCTTCCATTTTAACACCATTAAATAGCGGTGAGCCAGGTATAGTTTGTACAAAGTAATCTTTATGACTATTAATTTTTTTAGGCATAAATAATGAAGCTCCTGGTAACCAATTACGGAATAAATGGCCAGAGAATATAACTACTTTTCCTTCATTTAAAAAATTCTCAATGATATCCTTGTGTTTATATAAGTACTCTTGATCAATAAAATATGTAATTAATAAAACATTGTATTTAGATAAATCAGTGGTCTCAAGTTCATATTCATCAATAACTGATATGTAAAAATCCTTTTTCTTTTCTTCTTCCTCAGCAAAGGCATGAGAGGGACTTAGTTCTAAAATTTTCAATTCCATTAGTAATCTCCCTTGAATTCTATATTTTCATATGTTTAAACTATAAAATCTGAAATCTTTTTATTTATGACATTGTTGCTACTTACTGAATTTTATTTTTAATTGATAGTAAATATCAATTATCTTATAAACAATATTAATTATTAAATAAAAGCTTGTCAAGTTACTTTATATAATTAATTATTTAGAACTTACTATAAAGTTGTAAAGACTTTAAGAAGATTAAAATTATCTGAAAGTCTTATTTATATAGAATAAATAAATATATTAATTTATATAAATATATCAATAAAATAATGTGTTATTTTTGTAATATATAAGTACAAAAATCGGACAAAAAATGAATTGAAAAAGTTATCATTTTAAAATAGAATAAAACATGAGGAGGGACTTGATGGAAAAATAACAAAAATATGAGGACTAATCTTGAGATGAAAGTAGGTTTGGATAGAAGTGGACAAAGAGCTTATATTAATTCTTAAAATGTTATTGAATAATTCATTGATTACAACAAGAAAATTACAAGAAGAATCTAATTATTCAAAAAGACAAATTGATTATAGGATAAATAAAATAAATAATATGCTTAAAGCAGAAAATGTTCCACTGATATCATTAAGAGCTGAAAAAGATATTATGATTAGTAAAGAAACTAAGAAAGCAATAAAAGAAATTTTAGAAAAAAACTGTTCAAAGAATACTTACTATTTAAGTAAGGAAGAAAGACTTTTATGTATGTATTTAATGCTTTTTATAAATCAAGAGGAACTATCAATTAATCATTTTACTTATTTCTTAAAAATCAGTAGATCCACTTTAAATCTTGACTTTAAAGATTTAATTCCAGAGCTTGAGAAAAAAGGAATAAAAGTTAAGAATAGTCGATCTAATGGTTATTACCTAGTTGGTTCTGAAATGGAAATAAGAAGGGTACTTATTAAAAATATTATAGAAACTTTAGCAAATGAAAAAAGCTCTAGAGTATTTGATATTTTTATTGAAGAATATAATTTAGATAGTTTTGAAGAAGCAAAGAAGAATATATTAAAGCTTGTTGATAAATACAAAATTACTTTCGTGGAAGATAGGCTAGTGGAATTTATATATATATTCATATTTTTAAAAGCAAGAATGTACTCCAAGAGAGTAGAGGTTTTAGAAAATATGGATATTCCAAAGGTTTCTGTTATGAAATCCATGAAGGAATATAAATTTGCTGAAGAATTATTACAAATATATGAAAGTAAAGAACTTATAAAGTCTCATGATATAACATACATAAGCGCTTGGATTTTAGGAATATCAGTAGGTAATTATGATGAGCATACTGAAGATAGAGAAGTAATATTAGAAATTGTAAATAAAATCATGATGAAATTTGGATATCTAAGTGGCGTTTATTACATAAGTCAAAAGAAAATATGTAAGCAATTATATTCTCATTTTAGATCAGCTTATTATAGACTTCTGTTTAAATTGCCTATATGCAATCCTCTTTGTCAAAGAGTAAAAGAAGAATATAAATTAGTATATAAAATTGTAAGTAATACGATGAATGAGTTTTGCGGCTTATTTGGAGAAGAAATCCAAGAAGAAGAATTAGCATACTTAACAATGCATTTTGCCATATTTTTCTCAAATAGAAAAGAATGTGATGCTATTAGAAAAAAAGTTGCATTAATTGTTTGTTCAAATGGAGTAGGAAGCTCAGCAATTTTATATTCAGAGCTTACAGGTCTATTTCCTGATATACATTTTCTACACCCTGTGGAATCGTATTCATTAGAAAAATTTATAGATTCTGTTGATATTATATTTACTACAAATGATAAAGTAGAAAAATTTAATATAGATGTACCAATAATTAAAGTTAGTCCAGTTATGACTACTGCTGAAAAGTATAAAGTTACAAGAGAGGTTTATATTCAGTTAGGAGAGATTTTCTTCAAGCAACCTAAAGTAGAAGAGGTAATGAATATAATAAAAAAATATGCAAATATAACTTCAGAAAATATGCTTTTAAATGAGCTATCAGCTTATTTTAAACAAATAGAAAATTATAAACAAGTAGAAAGTTCTACATTTAGGGAAGGAGAAGGACCAATGTTAAGTGAAATAACTAATGAAACACTAATAAAGCTAAATGTAAAGGCTAAAGATTGGGAGGATGCTATAAGACAATCAGCTTCTGTTCTAGTTGAAAATAATAAAGCTAGTGAAGCTTATGTAGATGCTATGGTTGCTACAACTAAAGAATCAGGGCCATACATTGTTATAACTAAACATGTAGCTCTTCCACACGCTAGACCTGAAGCAGGAGCAAAAGATATAGCAATAGGAATTGCAACTTTAGAGACTCCAGTTAAATTTGGAAATGATGAAAATGATCCAGTTAAGTATGTATTTTCTCTAAGTGCAGTAGATAGCAATAGTCATTTACGTGCAATGTCTGAGTTAGTTGAATTATTAGATGAAGAAGAATTTTTTAGAGTATTAGATAATGCTAAAAAAGAAGAAGAAATTATTAATTATATAAAAGAAAAGGAATTACAATAGGAGGAATTTATTATGTACAAACTTTTAATAGCATGTAGAGCAGGAGTTGGCTCAAGTTTAATGTTAAAAATAAAAACTCAACAAGTTATAAAGGAGAATAATTTTCCAATTGAGGTTGAACATGGTTCATTAGATTCAGTTAGTGGATTTAATGGAGATGCTGCATTAACATTAGTTGATGTTGCAGAAGAATTAAAGAGTAAAAATTTAAAATTTGACGTAATTGGCATTCATAACATTGTAGATCGTAATGAAATTAAATCAGCATTAGAAAAATTTCTTGAATCAAAATAAAAATAAATTTAATAGAAATTAAAAGGCACATTAAATTAATATTAAGAGAATAGGAGATTTACAATGGAATTTATAATTAGTTTATTAAGCACCCCAGCTATATTACTTGGTTTAGTTGCATTAATAGGATTAATGCTTCAAAAGAAATCAGCAGTTGAAGTATTTACTGGAGCTGCAAAAACTGTTATTGGATTTTTAATATTCGGTATTGGTGCTAATGCTATGACAGGAGCATTACAAAATTTTAATAAGCTATTTGAATATGGTTTTGGAATTACAGGAGTTATAGCTTCACCTGAGGCTGCAACAGCTCTTGCTCAAGGAACATATGGTTTTGCAGTTTCTTGTACATTAATACTTGGATTTATATTAAACATAGTTTTTGCTCGTATTACAAAGTTTAAGAATATATTCTTTACAACAGGACATAGTTTATTCTTTGCTTGTGTATTAACCTTAATCATGAAAGCACATGGCTTTGATGATACAACTACTATTATAGTAGGTGGAGCTATTTTAGGTTTTATGTCAGCAGCATTACCTCAATTCTGTCAACCATTTATGCGTGAATTAACAGGTGGAGATGAACAAGCTATTGGTCATTTCAACATGATTGGTTATGGATTATCAGGTTATATTGGACGTATATTCTCAAAACATAAAAATGATACAACAGAAAGTATCAAATTCCCAGGTTGGTTATCAATTTTCAGAGATTTCTTAATGGGATTATCAATAGTAATGTTAATTTTATTCTATGTTGCAACATTAAAAGCAGGTAAAGAATTTGCAACAGGAATTGCTGGATCAACACATTGGTTAGTGTTTCCAATAGTACAAGCGTTCACATTTGCAGCTGGTATGTCAGTATTGATGACAGGTGTTCGTATGTTCCTAGCTGAAATAACAGCAGCATTCGTAATTATTTCTGAAAAATTTATACCTGGTTCACGTCCTGCATTAGACGTACCAACAGTATTCCCATATGCACCAAATGCAGTTATTATTGGATTTATTTCAGCATATGCTGCAGGATTACTAGCAGTATTTGTTATGGCTGCTTTACCAAGTATATTCCCTGTAGTAATTATTCCTGCGGCTCATATATGTTTCTTCTCAGGAGGTACAGCAGCGGTATTTGGTAATTCATCAGGTGGATGGAGAGGAGCAGTTTTAGGATCCTTCGTAGTTGGATTATTACTTGCATTCTTACCAACAATACTATATCCACTATATGGATCTTTAGGAGTTGAAGGGGCAACATTCCCTAATGTAGATTACAACGTAGTTGGAACAATACTACATAAGATTTTACAATTTATCAAGCCTATGTAAGCTATTTTAAATTACTATAAATAATTTTATTTCACATTTCACATTTATCATATGATGGAGCTGCTTAGGCAGCTCCATAGTTTTAAGGAGGAGACCTATGAAAGATAAAACTCTATCAGAATTTTTAAATAGATTATCTAATGAAGTAGAAAGATTTATATCATCAGTTGATGAAGTAAACATAAATAAAGCCTGTGAATTAATTTTTGAAACAGAAAAAAATCATGGACGTGTTCATGTAACAGGAATTGGGAAGCCAGGACATGTATCAGGATATATTTCTTCACTATTATCTTCTACAGGAACTCCAGCTTATACTCTTGATGGTACAGAAGCAGTACATGGTTCAAGTGGACAAGTTAAACCAAATGATGTAGTAATTGCTATATCAAATAGTGGAGAAACACAAGAATTAAAAGCAACTATTGAAACATTAAAAGCAAATGGAGCAAAAATTATAGGCGTTAGTGGAAATGATGAATCCTGGCTTAAAGAAGCTTCAGATGTATTTTTATTTGCTGGAGTTAAACAAGAAGGTGATAATCTTAATAAAGCACCAAGAGCTTCAATTCTTGCTGAAATTATAGTATTACAATCATTAAGTGTTGCCCTGCAAGAGGCAAAAGGACTAGATGCTAAGCAATATTTAAAATGGCATCCAGGTGGAAGTCTTGGACAATCTATAAGGGAAGGAAGATAAAGCTATGGATTATAAAGGCATTATATGTGCAATGATAACACCCCTTGATGAAAATCAAAATATTAATCCCCAAGCAACATGTGAATTAATTGATTACTTAATTGATAGTGGAGTCTACGGATTATTTATTTTAGGAACTAATGGTGAATGTCATGTCCTAACTGATGATGAAAAAGTTGAATTTGCAAAAATTGTTATTGAACATACTAATAACCGTGTTCCTGTTTTTGTTGGAACTGGGGGGAATTCTACAAGAGAAGTAATTGCTTTATCAAAGAGAATGGAGGAAATTGGTGCAAGTGCCTTATCAATTATTACACCATATTTCGTACCTCCAACACAGCAGGAATTAATTTTACATTATAAAACTATTGCTGAGTCAGTTAGTTTACCAATTATGATGTATAATATGCCTGGAAAAACTGGAATTAATATTGAACCTGAATCAGTAAGAGAGTTAGCAAAGGTAAAAAATATAGTTGGAATTAAAGACAGTAGTGGCAATTTAAATAATATGAAGGCTTATCTTGAAGTCACTAAAGGTGAAGATTTTGGTGTATTCTCAGGATCAGATTCACTTATTCTTGAAATATTAAAGGCTGGTGGCCAAGGGGCAGTTGCAGCTACAGCAAATTTCTTAACTGAAATTGATGTTGCTATTTATAATAATTTTATAAAGGGTGATATGGAAGGAGCACAAAAAGCTCAAGAAAGCATTGAAGAACTTCGTCGTATATTAAAGCTTGGAACAATTCCATCAGTTATAAAAAAGACAGTTGTTTTAAATGGAATTAATGTTGGCCCAGCAAGATTACCTGTAACTGAGCCAAAAGGTGAAGCTTTAGAGGAAATTAAGAAGGTAGTTAAAGAGTACCAAAAAACATTTAGTAATTAGTTTTTATAAGGAAACTATATTTAATTGTAGAATTCTTATGATTCAGAAGATTTGTGAAATATTGAGGTGAATAATATGAAGAAGGTTAATATAATAAATAAAATGGTAGAGATTGGTGCCCTTGCAATAGTAAGAGCAAAGACAATTGAACGTGCATGTGAAATTGCTGATGGATGTATAAAGGGTGGAATACCTGTTATGGAAATGAGCTATACACTAAATAATGCAGGGGAAGTAATTAAAGGACTTAAAGAAAAATACGGTGATTCACTTGTAGTTGGTGCAGGAACTGTTTTAGATAGTGAAACAGCTCGTCATGCTATTTTAAATGGAGCAGAATTCATTATTGCACCAAACTACAATGAAGATGTAGCAAAAATTTGTAATAGATATCAAATACCCTATGCACCAGGATGTACATCATTAACAGAAGCTGTAGATGGACTAACAATGGGAGCGTCTTTTATAAAAGCCTTCCCAATATCAGATTTCTATGGACCTAAGTTAGTAAAGGTATTTAAAACGCCATTACCAGATATGCCTATTTTAGCAAGTGGTGGAATTACTTTAGATAATCTACATATATGGCTTGAAAATGGAGTTGAAGTATGTGGATTTGGTGGATTACTAACGACTGGAACTAGTGAAGATATAGCTAATAATGCAAGTAAAATCCGTGAAATAATAAAAAATTCAAGAGAAAAATAAAAGATAAGGAGCTGCTTAAGCAGCTCTACATTTTTCATTATTAATTTTACATTGCGGTATAGAACATTGCTAAGTGCAAGGAGGAATAAAGTTTGAATATTGAAGAATTAAAAAATATAGCAAAAAATATAAGAATAGACATAGTAGATATGGTAGCTACAGCTAAGTCAGGACATCCAGGTGGATCATTATCAGTAACAGATATATTAACATTTCTATATTTTGAAGAAATGAATATTAAAGTAAATGAACCAAAATGGGAAGATAGAGATAGATTTGTTTTATCTAAGGGACATGCGGCACCTGCATTATATGCAGTTTTAGCAAATAAGGGATACTTCCCAAGAGAAGAACTTAAAACTTTAAGAAAGTTCAAATCACATCTTCAAGGTCATCCTGATATGAAGAAAACTTTAGGAGTAGATATGTCAACTGGATCCCTTGGACAAGGCTTATCAGCTGCTAACGGAATGGCACTAGCTGGAAAGTTAGATAAAAAAGATTATAGAGTTTATACAGTAATAGGTGATGGAGAACTTCAAGAAGGTCAAATTTGGGAAGCAGCAATGAGTGCAGCTCATTATAAGTTAGATAATCTAGTTGCTTTTGTTGATTATAATGGATTACAAATTGATGGATCAAATGAAGAAGTTATGAATGTAAGTCCAGTAGATAAGAAATTTGAAGCCTTTGGATGGAATGTATTAGTTATAGATGGACATAATTTTCAAGAAATAAAAAATGCTTTAGATAAGGCAAAAAAAGTTAAAGGAATGCCAACAGCAATAATAGCTAAAACTGTTAAAGGTAAGGGTGTTTCATTTATGGAAAACCAAGCAGCTTGGCATGGAACAGCACCAAATGAAGAACAAAGAGTACAAGCTTTAAGTGACTTAGAAGGAGGAGAGCAATAATGAATATAGCAACAAGAGAAGCTTATGGAGCAGCATTAAAGGAATTAGCCAAAAATGAAAATGTTGTAGTTTTAGATGCAGATTTAGGAAAGGCAACAAAAAGTATAGAATTTAAAAATGTAGCACCAGAAAGATTTTTTGATATGGGAATAGCTGAATCAGATATGATAGGAACAGCAGCAGGCTTATCTACTTGTGGAAAAATTCCTTTTGCTACAACTTTTGCTATGTTTGCAGCAGGAAGAGCCTTTGAGCAAATAAGAAATTCAGTAGCTTATCCAAATTTAAATGTAAAAATAGCTGTTACTCATGCTGGTATTACAGTTGGAGAAGATGGGGGAAGCCATCAAGCTATTGAAGATATATCTTTAATGAGAAGTATACCTAATATGGTAGTGATAAATCCATCTGATTCAGTAGAAGCAAAACAAGCAGTATATGTAGCAGCAGAATATTATGGCCCTGTATATATAAGATTTGGAAGAGCAGCTACACCAGTAATTCATGATGAAAACTATGAATTTAAATTAGGTAAAGGTGAAATATTAAGAGAAGGAAAGGATGTTGTTATAATAGCAACAGGAATAATGGTAAGCAAAGCATTAGAAGCTGCAGAAGCTTTAAGTAAAGAAAATATTGAAGCAACAGTAGTAAATATATCAACTATAAAGCCATTAGATACAGAAATGATAGTAAACTTAGCAAAAAAGACTGGAAAGGTAGTTACAGCAGAAGAACATAGCATAATAGGTGGATTAGGTTCAGCAGTTGCAGAAGTATTATCAGAAGAATGTCCTGTAAAACTTAAAAGAGTTGGACTTAAGGATATATTTGGTCAATCAGGTACTCCAGATGAATTATTAGAGTATTATGGACTTACATCAAAGGATATAGTAGATGCAGTTAAATCAATTTAGTACAGATAATAAGTGAAATTAATATAAGTATAAAAGGAGAAAAGAGTGAGTATTAATTTAGCTAATCAAGAAGTTGATATAAAAAATACCCTTCAAAAATTAAAAAATGGTACAGATATAAGAGGAATTGCAATAGATACAAAAGATTATAAGAAGAATTTAACATCTGAAATTGTATCATTAATTGGATATGGTTTTTCAAAATGGTTAAAAAATAAAAATCCTGAAATAGATAATTTAAAAGTAGCTATAGGTATAGATTCAAGGTTATCTGGTCCAAGTTTAAAAAAGACTTTAAAGGATGTTTTAATTAAAGAAGGTATAACTGTATATGATTGTGGTATCAGTACTACACCAGCTATGTTTATGACTACAGTACTAGATGATTATAAATGTCATGGAGCTATAATGATTACAGCAAGCCATCTTCCTTATTATTATAATGGATTAAAATTCTTTACATCTAATGGAGGTTGTGAAAAAGAAGATATAGATAATATTATAAATTTAGCAAGTATTTCAATTAATAATAATGAAAGTTCTGTATCTGAAATTGGAGAAGTAAAAGAAGTAAACTTAATAGAAGATTATTCAAAAGTATTAGTTGATAAAGTAAGAAAAGCTGTAAATATGGAAAGACCATTAGAAGGTAGTAAGATAATAGTTGATGCTGGAAATGGAGCAGGAGGGTTCTTTGCGACACAGGTTTTAGAAAAGCTTGGTGCAGATACTAAAGGAAGTCAATATCTAAATCCAGATGGAAATTTTCCTAACCATATACCTAATCCAGAAAATAAAGAAGCAATGGAATCTATAAAAAATGCAGTACTAAATTCAAAGGCAGATTTAGGGATAATATTTGACACAGATGTGGATAGAGCTGCAATAGTTTCTAAGTCAGGTGAAGAAATAAATAAGAATTCTCTTATAGCATTAATATCAGCTATAGTTATAGAGAAAGATAAATATACAACTATAGTTACAGATTCAATTACATCTACAGGGCTAACAGAATTTATAACAAATCTAGGTGGCGTTCATCACAGATTTAAAAGAGGATATAAAAATGTTATAAATGAGGCTAAGAGATTAAATGAAAAAGGAATTGATTGTCCTGTTGCAATAGAAACTTCTGGACATGCCGCTTTAAGAGAGAATTATTTCTTAGATGATGGAGCTTACCTTGTAGTGAAGATTCTTATAGAAATGTCAAAGCTAAAAAAGGAAAATAAGGATATATGTGATTTAATAAAAGATTTAAAATATCCATTAGAAAGTGAAGAAAAGAGAATAAAAATTAAATGTGAGAACTTCAGGGAATATGGAGAATCTGTTATAGATAATTTAAAACTATATGTTAACCAGTATAAAGATTGGAATATAGAAGCTAAAAATTATGAAGGGATAAAATTAAATTGTGATAAAGAAAAGGGGTGGGCCCTTTTAAGGTTATCTCTTCATGAGCCAATACTTGCTATAAATATAGAAAGTGACATTGAAGGCGGAGTAAAAAGTATTAGTGATAGAATTGATATTTTTATGAAGAAATACAGTTCCTTAGAGGTTTAGAAAATAAAGTAGTTTATTAAGTATTAATTGAAAATACATATGTAATTACATTATTACTAATATGAATTTAAATAAGTGAAATATAAGACCTATAGGTTAAGAAGTTCTTAATTTATAGGCCTTATTTTATTTAATATATAAAGTTCATATAAAATAATCTATAATTAATTTTAGAATAAATATAAATAGAAAGGGGGTATTTGTTGCTTCATTAGAGGTGAGTTTTTCTGAAAGAAGTATTGTATCAATAAAAGTATACAAGCTTAAATAAAGAAATTTTAAAGGGTATTAATAAGAAATTCATAATTGGCATTGGATTAATTAGTTTATTTATAGTATACTTCCTTATTTATTTAATTAATATAAAAAGCTAGAATTAATAGAGGAAAATATCTTGAATTTTTAGGGTGTTTTTATAAAGGGATTTGATATAGAATTTAGCTAGATAGAGTAGTATTTAATGAAATCGATTAAATTGCAATATAACCTCGATGTAAAGGTATACTACTCAATCTAAAAATGGTATAAAAGATAATTACAAAAACTATTTAGGGGGAAGAGAGTATGAAAGTCAAAAAAATCATTAGCCTTATTTGTACAGTAGTTGTTGCAACAGGAATATTAATAGGCTGTAATTCAAATGGAGGAGATAAAGGAAAAGCTGAAGAAAATACTAAACCAGCAGCTTTAACAATTTTACAAGAATCCTCACAAGGTTGGGTAAGAAACTTTAACCCATACAATAAGCCAACTCAATTTATTCAAGGATTTATGTACGAACCATTAATTATTTTTGATGCAAATAATGGTGGAAAAGAAACAATGTGGCTAGCAGAAGATATTAAGAGTGAAGAAGATAACCAAACTCTTGTAGTAAAATTAAGAAAAGATGTTAAATGGAGCGATGGTGAAGATTTCAATGCTGATGACGTAGTATTCACATACACTTATTCAAAGGACAAGCCAGAAATAGATACAAGTGGTAATTGGCATGGAGATAGTCCAAAGCTAAAATCAGTTGAAAAGGTAGATGATCATACAGTTAAATTTGTAGTATCTAAACCTAACGTATTTAGCAGAAAAGATATATTCTTCCAAACTTGGATAGTTCCAGAACACGTATTCTCTAAAATTTCTGATCCAGCTACAGCAGTAGTAGATAATCCAGTTGTTACTGGTTCTTTCTCAGAGGTTAAAGATTATACTCCTGAAATGGTTGTTTTAGGCAGAAATCCGAACTATTGGAAAGCTGATGATTTAAAAGTAGATGAATTAAGAATACCACAATTTGATGGAAATGATGCTGCCTTAGCATTATTAGAAGAAGGAAATATTGACTGGGCTTATATTATGATTCCAGATATTGAAAACACTTATGTAAAAGGCGATGCTCATAAAAAATATTGGTATGGTAGAAATGATGCTATAAGATTAAGTTTTAACTATATGACTAAAAATGAAAATAATAAGAAAGCTTTCGATTCAGTAGACTTTAGAAGAGCTGTATCTTTAGCAACTGATAGAAATACTATTAATAAATCTGCAGCATTTGGTTATTTAAGTGATGAAATACCAACTGTTACTGGATTGCCACCAATGTTGTCATCTTATGTAAATAAAGATGCAAAAGCACTTTCAGATCCATATGTAAAATTTGATTTAGCTGAAGCAGGAAAAATTCTTGATGCAGCAGGTTTTGTAGATAAGGATGGAGATAAATTCAGAGATAATCCAGATGGAACTCCAATCAAATTTGATATAATTTCCCCTGCAGGATGGTCAGATTGGAATGCAGGAGCACAAATAGTTGCAGAAAACTTACAAAAAATTGGTATAAATGCTACAAATGCACCTAAGGAACTTGGAGTAGTTACTGAAGCATGGGGAACTGGTGACTTCGATATGTTATATACAGCTTATGGACAAAACACAAATATATGGAAATATTATTTCGATACAATTGGTGATCAATCAAGATTCTTAACAAGTACTTGGTGGTCAACTTGTCAAAACAACTATAAGAATGATGAAATGACTGCTTTAATAGAAGAATTACCAGTAGCAACAGAAGAAAGACAAACTGAAATAGTAGAAAAGATTGAAAAATTCTTTGCTGAAAATATGATTAGTGTACCAATCTTATTTAATGGTAAGTGGAATATTTATAATGATGCTAGATTTACAGGATGGACAACAGCAGAAGGTAAAGGTCCAGACCCATCTAATTGTATACATGATTCTAAAATACTACAATTAATGGAATTAGAACCAGTAAAATAAATTATTAAGTAAGATTAGAGGAGAAGAAAGATGAAATATATTTTGAAACGATTATGGTTTTATTTTATGGCCTTTATCGGAGCATTTACATTAAACTTCTTTCTTCCTCGTCTTATGCCAGGAGACCCAGTCCAAATGAGATTAGGAGAGCTTGCAAAACAAGGTGGTAAAGTAGATCCAGCTACTATACAAGCTATTGAAAAAATGTTTGGAATTAATAGCAATGAACCTTTAATATTAACTTATTTGAAAAATTTCGTTGATATATTAAAAGGTGATTGGGGAGTTTCTTTTACAAATAACCTATATCCTGTTACAGAAGTAATAAAAAGACCATTAGGATGGACAATATTTTTATGTGGAACAGCATTAATATTATCATTTATTATTAATACAGCTTTAGGTATATTTGTTGCATGGAGAAGAGGAAGTAGATTAGATACGACGTTAACAGTTGGTGGACAAATTATGGCAAATATTCCTGCTGTAATTATTGCATTAACTTTAAGTTATACATTGGCTTATACTGGGGTTTTCCCTAAAGGGTATGCAATAACTCCTTTATTATATGCTAAGGGTTTTGCATATGCTAAGGATGTTGCCTATCATGCCTTCTTGCCAGTAACTGCAATTATTTTAAGTAGTTTTGGTGGAATAATGGGTATGAGAGCTAATATGATAAATCAATTAGGTGAAGATTATATAGTTATGGGAGTTGCAAAAGGCGTTCCTGATAAAAAGATTATGCTTAAGTATTGTGCGAGAAATGCTATGCTACCAGTAGTAACTTCATTTGCCATGTCAGTTGGATTTTTACTTGGTGGACAATTACTTATTGAGAATATATTTAACTATCCAGGATTAGGAAAATTAATGATTCAAGCTATTAATGGTAGAGACTATCCATTAATGCAAGGTATTTTGCTTATGACTACTATTTTGATGCTGTCAGCTAATTTTATCGCAGATATAAGTGTTTTTATTCTTGATCCAAGAATTAGAAGACAATCAGGAGAATAATTATAAGGAAAGTATGAGGTTGTAATATGGTAAAGAAATTATTAAATTCTAAAATAGTTAATTTTTTGAAAGAGTCTCCTAAAACTACTGTTGGAGTAGTTTTAATATTAATTGTATTAGTATTAACTCTTGGAGCTAACTTATTTACATCATATGCACCTATGCAAACATTTGATGGATTATGGCGTGTAGCACCATCATCTGAACATATTCTTGGAACCACACAAGCAGGTAAAGATGTGTGGGCTCAAACTTTATATGGTGGAAGAGTATCTATATCAGTTGGGATTTTTGCAGGGACAATAGCGGTTATTCTAAGCTTAATAGTTGGAATTACAGCAGGTTATTTTGGTGGAGTAGCAGATAATGGTATAACAACTACAATAAATATAATTATGGTTATTCCACAAACAGTATTACTATTAATAATTGCATCAATGATAGGAAAAATTTCTCCTCTAGCAATTGGAATTATAATAGGTGTTACTTCTTGGCCATGGGGAGCTCGTGTTTATAGAGCACAAACTATGAGCTTAAGAAATAGAGAGTTTGTGAAATCAGCTGAAACCTTAGGAGAATCTAAGGTGCGTATACTATTTGTAGAAATAATGCCTAATATGTTATCAATGATAACTTCAGGGTTTATAGGAACAGTAATATATGCTATTATGGCACAATCTTTTATTGAATTTATAGGTTTTGGAGATAGAATGTCAGTAACTTGGGGGCAAATGTTAAACAATGCCCAAAGTACTGGTGCTTTAAATAGTGGAGTATGGTGGGAAGTACTTGGACCAAGTGTATTTGTAATATTATTTGGAGCAGGACTTACACTAATTAATTTCTCCATTGATGAGGTATCTAATCCAAAATTAAGAGCTCAAAGAATTATGAGAAAATACTATAAAGAAAAGAAGAAACAAGAAAGATTATTAAAGAAAGAATTTGCAGGAACTACTACTAGTGAAGGAGGCATTAAGTGATGGGAGCAATACTTGAAGTTGAAAATCTTTGTGTTGATTATATAACAGAAAATGGACATATAAGAGCAGTAGATAACGTAAGCTTTGTTATTGAAGAAGGAAAAAGCCTAGGTCTAGCAGGAGAGTCAGGTTGTGGTAAAAGTACTATTGCTTATTCCTTAATGAGATTACACAGACCTCCAGCACTTATTACTGGTGGAACAATAAAAATGGATGGAAAAGATATTTTATCCTTACCAGAAAATCAATTGCAAGAATTTAGATGGAATAAAATAAGTATGGTGTTCCAATCAGCTATGAACTGTTTAAATCCAGTAGCTACTCTTGAAAATCAATTTTTTGAACTTTATAAAACTCATGGAATAACTAAAAATAAGAAGGAAGCAAGAAAAATGGCAGAGGAGCTTCTAGAAATAGTAGGTATTCCAGCTAATCGTTTAGGAGATTATCCACATCAATTTTCAGGTGGAATGAGACAGCGTGCTGTAATCGCTATGGCGTTAGCTTTAAATCCAAGACTACTTATATTAGATGAACCTACTACAGCATTAGACACTGTAGTTCAAAGAGAAATACTTCAAAAAATATATGAGTTAAAGGAAAAGTTTAATTTTTCAATTTTATTTATTACTCATGATATTAGTTTAATGATGGAATTTTGTGATACAGTAGCAATAATGTATGCAGGAAAAATTGTTGAACAAGCATCTTCAAGGAAAATATTAAAGAACCCACAACATCCATATGCTTATGGATTAAAGAATTCATTCCCTTCATTACAAGGTGAAATAGAATATATGGAAGGGATTCCTGGTTCACCATTAAATTTAAGTTGCATTCCTAAGGGATGTAGATTCCAAGAAAGATGCTTTAAAGCAACTAAAATATGCTTTGAAGAAGAACCAAAAAGAAGTTCAGAAGGTGAAGAATTCTTCTTCTGTCATAATCCATTAGAAGTGGTAAAGGAGATAGGATAAGATATGGAAGAAAAAGAATTAGTACAACCAATATTTAGTGTGAAAAACGTTACAATGGATTTTAAAGTTGCTAAAAAAAGCTTTTTTTCAAAGAAAGGTACTATTCGTGCTTTAAATGACATATCTTTTGACTTATATCCTGGAGAATCTTTAGCAATAGTTGGAGAATCTGGTTGTGGAAAGTCTACATTATGTAGAATTGCTATGAAATTCTATGAACCAAGTTCTGGAGCAATGTATTTTGAAAAGGAAAATATTAATGAATTAAAAGGTGAAAAACTTAAAAATTATAGACAAAAGTCTCAAATGATTTTTCAAGACCCTTTTTCATCTTTAAATCCATTACACAATATATATTATCATCTTAAAAGACCATTAGAACTTTATCATCCTTCTGATGAAGAGACAATGTATAAAAAAATGGATGAATATTTGACCATGGTTGGATTAACTCCACCTAAGGATCAAGGTGAAAAATTTCCTCATCAACTTTCTGGTGGAC
>Ga0129315_1000313_pt1 | contig 46682 bp, 44 predicted proteins | sample Cm827metagenome_FD_94432 | JGI IMG/M metagenome (GOLD analysis project Ga0129315, IMG submission 94432) | Eastern black-and-white colobus group fecal microbial communities from Wisconsin, USA - Cm827 metagenome | ecosystem: Host-associated > Mammals > Digestive system > Large intestine > Fecal... | reverse complement strand
TAATATTAGTTGCAGGAAATTCACCTATAATTCCAAGCTCGATTATGGATTCAGTAAGACCACTTACTACTAATATAGCACTGGAAATGGGATATTCCTTTGGAACCCATCAAGAAATGTTATTTGCCACAGGAGTTATATTATTCCTATTTATATTATTATTAAACTTAGTATTAAGTAAACTTTCTAGTAAGGAAGGTAACTAATTATGAGAAAATTTAAAGAAGTATTATTAAAGTCATTATTATGGATATCAGCAGCTATTACAGTTGGAATATTAATATTTATATTAGGATTTATTTTTTTAAGGGGATATAAATTAATAAATATAGATTTTATTACAAAAAATTATTCAGCATCAGGAGATGGTGGTATTTTACCTATGATAATAGCAACATTATATACTGTTGTTATTTCCATAGTAGTAGCAACTCCTATAGGAATATTGGCAGCTATTTACCTAACAGAGTATGCTAAACAAGGTAAGGTTGTAAAAATTATTAGGTTTGCAACAGAAAGTTTATCAGGTATTCCATCTATAGTTTATGGATTATTTGGATCTATATTTTTTGTTGTAACATTAAAATTAGGATATTCAATACTTGCAGGATCTCTTACTGTTGCAATTATAATATTACCTGTAATTATTAGAACTACAGAAGAAGCTTTGAAGGCTGTTCCACCATCATATAAAGAAGCATCATTAGGTCTTGGAGCAACTAGGTTTCAAACACTCTATAAGGTAATAGTACCTAGTGCAATACCAGGAATATTAGTGGGAGTAATATTATCTGTTGGTCGTGTAGTTGGTGAATCAGCAGCTATTTTACTAACAGCAGGAACCGTTGCAAAGATGCCAAAAGGAATAATGTCTAGTGCAAGAACTTTAACGGTACAGTCCTATTTAGTAACTCAAGAGTCAGGAGATATAGGACAAGCTACGGCAGTGGGAATAGTTTTAATAGTAATAATACTCATACTAAATATACTAACAAAGTTAATAAGTAAAAAATTTAATAAGGCAAATTATTAATTATATATACTAAGAGGTGTAAGTATGTCAAAAGAAAATTTAAAAAAGATTCAAGTAAGAAACTTGAATTTATATTATGGAGATAATCAAGCTTTAAAAAATATAAATATAGATTTAGAAGAAAATAAAGTTACTGCTTTTATAGGACCTTCTGGATGTGGTAAATCTACATTTTTAAGAACTATTAACAGAATGAATGATTTAATAGATAATGTTAAAATTGAAGGAGAAATCTTTGTTGATGGAGAAGATATATACAAAAGTAAAGATGTTATTGCATTAAGAACAAAAGTGGGTATGGTATTTCAAAAACCTAATCCATTTCCAATGTCAATTTATGATAATATAGCTTATGGTCCAAGATTGCATGGTATAAAAGATAAAAAATCATTAGATGAAATAGTTGAAAAAAGCTTAAAAGGGGCAGCTCTTTGGGATGAAGTTAAAGATAGGCTTAAGAAAAGTGCTTTAGGTTTATCAGGAGGACAACAACAAAGACTATGTATAGCAAGAACTATAGCTGTTTCTCCAGAAATAATATTAATGGATGAACCAACTTCTGCTTTAGATCCAATTTCTACTAACAAAATGGAAGAATTAATGGAAGATTTAAAAAAGAAGTATACAGTGATAATAGTAACTCATAATATGCAACAAGCAGGTAGAATTGCAGATAAAACGGCATTTTTCTTAAATGGAGAAATAATTGAATATGGAGATACAGAAGATATTTTCTATAAACCTAGGGATAAGAGAACAGAAGATTATATTACTGGAAGATTTGGCTAAAATTATTAAGAGGTGAGAAAAAATGATGAGAGAAGTAATGAGTAATAAAATTAAATTGCTTAATTCAGAATTAATTGAAATGGCAAGTTTAGTAGAAAAACAAATACTAGAAAGCATGAATTCTTTAAAAAATCAAGATGTAGAATTAGCAAAAAAAGTCATAAAAGATGATGATAAAGTAGATAATTTACAAAAAATTATAGAAGAAAAATGTATAAAGTTTATGGCTACGGAATCTCCTTTAGCTAGAGATTTAAGGAGTATATATACAACAACTAAAATTGTAACTGATCTTGAAAGAATGGCAGACTATGCTGTTGATATATGTAAAATAGTTCCTAGAGTTAAGGGAGTAAGTTTTTCAGATGAAATAGCTCCTATTTGGGAATTAGTTGATATTGTTAATAATATGATAAAATTATCAATTGAAGCTTATGTTAATGGTGACGAAAAGGCAGCCTATGAAATTTGTCGTATGGATGATAGAGTAGATTCAATTTATCAAGGCATGTTTAGTATAGTTCTTAAAAAGATGGGCAACGAATCTGAAATGATAAATCAAGGCACTCAAATTCTCTTTGCTTCAAAGTATTTAGAGAGAATTGGTGATCATGTAACCAATATTTGCGAATGGATAATATTCTCTAAAAAAGGTAATTATGTAGACTTAAATGAATAACATTATTATATATAAATATTTAAAAAGTAAATTAAATAAGAAATTATGTAATAATATAGGAAACAAGAAATATTAACCAGGTTTTATTAGATTTACATCAATATTTATACATTTTACATTCTATATTTGAAATTTTGAGCTGTTAAGACAGCTCATTTTTATTGACTAGAATTTATTAATAATGTAATATAACATCAAGTGAATATTAAAATTAGGGTAATTATGCTTACAAGAAAAACAAAAATTGAAATTATTACTATAAAATATATAACTAGATTTTATAAATATAAATATTCGTCAATAATATAAATATTGACAGATACAGAGGTGAAAAAAGTGAAAAATTTAATTAAAAAAGTTGATGTAGGTAGTATAGCTGAAGAAGTTGGTATTGAAGTGAACGACGTCTTAATATCAATTAATGGAACTCCTATTGAAGACATTATAGATTATAAATTTTTGGCTGTAGATGAAGAAGTAGTTCTTGAAATTGAAAAACCAGACGGAGAAATCTGGGAATATGAAATAGAAAAGGAATACGGTGAAAATTTAGGACTTGAATTCCAGGGTGGGATAATGGATAAGGCAAAAAGATGTTCTAATAATTGTATGTTTTGTTTTATTGATCAGAATCCAAAAGGAATGAGAGATACTTTATACTTTAAAGATGATGATTCAAGATTATCATTTTTACAAGGAAACTTTGTTACATTAACCAATATGAAGGATGAAGATATTGATAGAATAATAAGATATAAAATAAGTCCTATAAATATTTCAGTACATACTACAAATCCAGAACTTAGAGTTAAGATGTTAAAAAATAGATTTGCAGGATCTATTATGGAAAGACTTAAGAAATTAAGAGATGCAGAAATTCAAATGCATGCACAAGTTGTATGTATACCTAACATAAATAATGGTGAGGAATTAAGAAAAACTGTAACTGATTTATATGAATTACATCCTTATGTAAAAAATGTAGCAGTAGTTCCAGTAGGTGTTACTCAATTTAGAGAAAATTTGCCTAAGCTAGATACCTTTAATCATGAGTCAGCAAAAAATGAAATATTAATGATTGAAGATTTACAAAAGAAGTATATTGAAGAAACAGGAGCTCCATTTGTAAGACTTTCTGATGAGTTTTATATAACTGCAGGAATAGATGTACCAAATGAAGAATTTTATTCAGGGTACGATCAGCTTGAAGATGGAGTTGGAATGATAAGATACTATAGAGAAGTTGTAAAAAGATCTATTGAATTCTTAAACAAAGATCTAAAGGGAAGTTTTTCTATGGTAACTGGAGAATTAGCTTATAATGAAATAAAAAGATCAGCAGACCTTATAATGAAGCATAATTCTAACATTCATATAGATGTATATAAGGTTATAAATAACTTCTTTGGAAATACTATAACAGTAGCAGGGCTTTTAACAGGTACTGATATAATAGATCAGCTAAAGGGTAAAATAAACACAGATTATTTAATAATGTCAAGTAATATGTTTAGAAAGGGCTATGAACTAGCTCCAGCTGATATGGTTATGTTAGATGACTTAAATATTCACGACATAGAAGAAGCTTTAAATGTTAAGGTTATAGTCTGTGATTATACAGGTGATGACCTTATTGATTTAATAAATGCAAATTGTAAGGAGGACTAATAATGGCTAAACCAATAGTTGCAATAGTTGGAAGACCAAATGTAGGGAAATCTACATTATTTAATAAATTAGCAGGGCAAAGGATATCCATAGTTCAAGATACACCAGGAGTAACGAGAGATAGAGTATATGCTCAAGCTGAATGGTTAAATCATAATTTTACAATGATTGATACAGGTGGTATTGAACCAGAAAGAGAAGATATAATAGTTAAGCAAATGAGAAGACAGGCTAATATTGCTATAGAAACAGCAGATATAATTATATTTGTTGTTGATGGAAAGGAAGGATTAACTCCAGCTGACCATGAAGTAGCAAGTATGCTTAGAAAAAGTAAAAAAGAAGTTGTGTTAGTAGTAAATAAAGTTGACTCATTAAAAGAAGAAGATAATGCTTGGGAATTTTATAACCTAGGAATAGGGGACCCAGTAACTATATCAGCAGCACAAGGATTAGGTCTTGGAGATATGCTTGATAGAGTAGTAGAAAATTTTGATAAGTTTAATGAAGAAGAGGAAGAAGACGAATATATAAGAATAGCTATGATAGGTAAGCCTAATGTTGGTAAGTCTTCTTTAATTAATAGATTATTAGGAGAAGAAAGACTTATTGTTTCCAATATACCTGGAACCACTAGAGATTCTATAGATAGTACTTTAGAAACTGACATTGGAAAGTTCGTATTAGTAGATACTGCAGGCCTTAGAAGAAAGAGTAAAGTTAAAGAAGAAATAGAAAGATACTCTGTAATAAGAACTTATACAGCTATAGAAAGAGCAGATGTATGTATATTAATGATAGATGCAACTGAAGGAGTAACTGAGCAAGATGAAAAAATAATAGGATATGCTCATGAAATGAATAAGGCTATAATGGTTATAGTTAATAAGTGGGATTTAATAGAAAAAGATGATAAGACTATGCAAAGATATAAAGAAGATTTAGAAATGAAGCTTAAGTTCTTAAAATATGCTAAATACTTATTTATTTCAGCTAAAACTGGTCAAAGAACGCATAAAGTATTAGAAGTAGCAAAAGAATGTTATGATAATTATTCAAAGAGAATTCCAACTGGAATACTAAACGAAGTTATTAATAAAGCTGTATTAATGAAGGAGCCACCAATTGTAAGTCTAAAGAGAATGAAGATTTACTACGCTACTCAAGTAGCCACAAAACCGCCTAAGTTTATATTCTTTGTTAATGATGCAAATGCAAGACATTTTTCATATGAAAGATACCTTGAAAATCAATTAAGAGATAGTTTTGATTTTAGTGGTACTGGTCTTCAAATAGAGTATAGAGAAAGGAAGGAATAATTTATGAGTAATGTGACCTTTCTAGGAGGAGGTAGCTTTGGCACTGCCTTAGGAATATTGTTAGCTAACAAGGGAAACAAAGTTAGCATATATGATAGAGATAAGTCTGTAGTTGATGATATAAATATTAACAGAAAAAATGATAAATATATCAAGGAATTAAAAATTCCTAAAAGCGTCACTGCTTATAATAATTTAGATGAGGCATTAGAAGATGCTAAATATGTAGTTTTAGCCGTACCTTCACACGTAATAAGAACAGCTTCAAAATCTTTAAAGGGTAAAATTGATAAAGATGTAATAGTTGTTAGTATAGCAAAGGGAATTGAAGAAGGTACTAATTTAAGGCTATCAGAGGTTATAGAAGAAGAATTACCAAATAATAAAGTAGTAATTTTATCTGGCCCAAGTCATGCTGAAGAAGTAGCCTTTGATATTCCAACAACTGTTGTTGTTTCATCTAAAGATGAAAAAGCTTCAAATGAAGTTCAAGACTTATTTATGACTAAGGAATTTAGAGTTTATACTAATGATGATTTAGTAGGTGTTGAAATAGGTGGAGCTGTTAAAAATATAATTGCACTGGCCGCAGGAGTGTGTGATGGAATAGGTTATGGAGACAATTCTAAAGCTGCTCTTATGACAAGAGGAATGGCAGAAATAGTTAGGATTGGTATTAAGTTAGGTGGTAAGCCAGAAACTTTTCTAGGTCTTACGGGAATGGGAGACTTAATAGTTACATGTACTAGTCTTCACTCTAGAAATAGAAGAGCAGGATACCTAATTGGCCAGGGAGAAACTGTTGATGAAGCAATAAAAGATGTAGGTATGGTAGTTGAAGGAATTAAGGCTTGTAGAGCTTTTTATGAATTAAAAGAAAAACTAGATATAGAAATGCCTATTACAGATGTTTTATATAAAGTTTTATTTAAAAATAAAAATGCTAAAGATGCAGTTGTAGAGCTTATGGAAAGAGAAAAGAAAAACGAAATATATTAAAAATATAAAGTAATTTAAATACGCCTTAATTGTTAAATCAATAGATATAGCAATTAAGGTGTATTTTTTTATAGTAATAATAATATATATAACTTAAATATAATATTAAATATTTAGGTTAATATAGAAAAAGTTGTATATTTTTTTTACCTTAAGAATATATATATAGTGTTAAAAATAAGTAGGAGGGTACACTGTGGACAGCTTTAATATATACAAAGATATAGCTGAAAGGACACAAGGGGACATTTATGTAGGTGTTGTTGGGCCTGTTAGAACCGGTAAATCAACATTTATTAAAAAATTTATGGACCTTATGGTAATACCAAAGATTGATAATAATTATAAAAAGGAAAGAGCAAAAGATGAGTTACCTCAAAGTGGTTCCGGAAAAAGTATTCATACAACAGAGCCAAAGTTTGTACCAAATGAGGCAGTTGAAATTACGATAGATGAAGACATAAAATTTAAAGTTAGAATGGTAGATTGTGTGGGCTATATTGTCAAAGGTGCTATAGGATATATGGATGGAGAAGAAGCTAAGATGGTAAACACTCCATGGTATGAATATGAAATACCTTTTGAAGATGCAGCAGAAATAGGAACAAGGAAGGTAATTACTGATCATTCTACCATAGGTCTTGTAGTTACTACAGATGGAAGTATAACAGGTATTGAAAGAGATGAGTACTTAGAAGCAGAGGAGAGAGTAATAGATGAATTAAAGGCAATTAAAAAGCCTTTTATAGTTGTACTTAACACAAAACATATAAATTCTCCTGAAACTAGAGCTTTGAAAAAAGAGCTTGAAGATAAATATGATGTTACAGTTCAAGTAATGGATGTAGCTAATATGAATGAAGATGATGTAGAAGATGTTTTTAAGCATGTACTTAAAGAATTCCCTGTTAAAGAAATAGACATTGATATGCCATCTTGGGTGGAAAAATTGGAGCCTGACAATTGGCTTAAAAAGGATTTCTTTAATATTATTAAGAAAATGTGTGAAAGTATCAATAGAGTAAGAGACATTAAATCCTTTGTAAATTTATTGGAAAATGAAGAAAATATAGCTCCAATTGAAATGAATACAGTTAAACTGGGAGAAGGGAAAGCTAATATAAAATTAAAACCAAAGGATGGAATCTTCTATAATATATTAAGTGAAATTTGTGACTTAGATGTAAAATGCGAAAGTGATTTATTAAGTTTAATAAAAGACTTAAATTTTGCTAAGAAGGAATATGATAAGATAAAAGATGCCTTAAATGATGTTAGAGAAACAGGATATGGCTTAGTTCCACCACAACTTTCAGAAATGAAATTTGAAGAGCCTGAGAGAGTTAAGCAAGGAAATATGTTTGGAGTTAAATTAAAGGCATCAGCACCATCATTACATTTTATTAAAGCTGATATTAGAACAGAAATTAGTCCTATTATGGGTTCAGAAAAGGAAAGTGAAGAACTTGTAAAATCACTAATGGAGCAATTTGATAAAGATCCTGCATCTTTATGGCAAAGTAATATGTTTGGAAAGCCTCTAGAAGTACTTATAAGAGAAGGATTACAAAATAAGTTATACAAAATGCCAGAAGATGTACAAGTTAAAATTCAAAAAACATTGCAAAAGATAATAAACGAAGGCAGTGGCGGATTAATTTGCATTATCTTATAGAACTTGGAGCTGTTTAAACAGCTCCTTTACTTTTTATATAAAAAATGTAAATATTCATAAAGATAGTGAATAGTATACATAAAGAAGACTTAGCTCTAATATATATTATAGAATTGAGGGGTTATATTATGGAAGATAGATTTTATACCTATAAAAGAGTGGGATATTTTAAGGAGAAAATGGCAGAAGATTTAGGGGTGAAATTTACAGGAACCATTTATGCATCTCAAGGAGTAATTAGACATATTAAGAAAAAACATGGTAAGCATTTAGGAAGAAGGATTAGCAATAATATTATAGAATATATGAAAGAAATAATAGATAAACCTGATTATATAGGGGTATATAAGCTAACTAATAGTGGTGTTTATATAGAAATTATAAAAAAAGCTGAACCAAATATTTTGATAGGTATAGATATAAATAAGAAAATAGATTATATATATGTTTCAACTATGTATCCTATAACAGATGGAAAAATAGAAAGAAGATTATTTAGTGGTAAATTAATTGCTTGTAGCTAATTAAATAAGTTGAAAGAATAATATTATAAATATATAATATTATGTATAATGTTATTTTTTATTTGTTGAGGTGAGAAATGGCTCCTCATGCGCTGTTTATCAGTAAAAGAGATGTAGGATACGCCGCCCTACCAACAAAATGCAAAATAAACTTTTGGGTATCCAAGAGTTTATTTTATATGGATTCATATTATATAATATGTAGTATATTATTTAAAAAAAGAATATTTGGAAATTTATAGATATTATGTTAAATATATATTATAATATTTATTACACACTTAGGAGGAAATTATGAAAAAAGTAGCAGTAGTATTTAATGGTGGAACTATTTCAATGAAGGTAGATGAAAGAATTAAGGCTGCAGTACCAAGTTTGACGGGGGAAGAAATAATGTCAATGGTAACAGGTATTGAAACCTACGCTGAAGTGGAGTCTTATAGTTTCTCTAGCAAACCATCCCCACATATGAATATAAATAACATGTTAGAACTTAGTAAGTTTATAAAGAAGTTAATTGATAGAGATGACATAGATGGGGTTGTACTTACTCATGGAACTGACACTTTAGAAGAAACTGCATATTTTTTAGACTTAACAATAGACACTGAAAAAGTTATAGTAGTTACTGGAGCCATGAGAAGTAGTTCAGAACTAGGTTATGATGGACCTTTTAATTTAGCTACATCAATATGTACTGCTATTTCAGAAGATGCAAAAGGAAGAGGAGTATTAGTGTGCTTTAATGGAGAACTTAATTCAGCAGCTGAGGTTACAAAGGTAAATTCAATGGCCCTTAATGCCTTTAAGACTCCGAATTTTGGACCTATAGGAATTGTTGATAATAATAAAGTTTTATTTTATAGGAAGACAATTAAACATAAAGTATATAATGTAGAAAATATAAAGGATGAAGTTGCATTAATAAAATGCGTAGCTGGAATGAATTCTGATTTTATAGATTTTGCTATAGAAAAAGGATATAAAGGAATAGTTATTGAAGCTTTAGGAAGAGGAAATGTACCTCCTCAAATGGTAGAAGGAATTAAAAGAGCACTTAATAATAATATACCAGTAGTAATAGTTTCAAGATGTTTTGAAGGAAGAGTTCATGAGTCTTATGGATATGAAGGTGGGGGGAAAATGCTTAAAGACTTAGGGGTGTTTTTTGAAGAGAGCATGCCAGGTCAAAAAGCAAGAATTAAATTAATAGTTGCATTATCAAGTGATAAATCTATAGATATTAAAGAGAGTTTTGCAAAAGTAAGAAATGAATAATTATAATATTAATTTAGGGGAAATATAATAATATTCGTAATTATACTTATAATTAGGATGCCATGATTTAGAAATTTGTCCTGAAATCATTTAGGTTATATCCGTTATGAGTTTTATTCTAAGATTTAAACTAATATTAAGATAGTATTTTATAAAAACCCTTGAGTTTATATTTAGTAAACTTAAGGGTTTTTTATTTAATAAAAAATTTCTGGGGGGATTAAAAATGGAAAGAGAAGTAAAAAAACAAGGACTACTACCGATACTGTCCAATAAAAATGTGGACATAAAGAAGGAAATGGTAGCAGGTCTCACCACATTTTTAACTATGGCCTATATAATTGCTGTAAATCCTAATATATTATCAGAAACAGGGATGCCAGCAGGGGCCTTAGTAACTGCAACATGTTTATCGGCAGGTATCACAACTATACTAATGGGGATTTATGCTAATTTACCTTTTGCCTTAGCATCGGGAATGGGTTTAAATGCATTTTTTGCCTTTTCAGTTGTAATTGGTATGGGTATTTCGTGGGAAATTGCATTAACAGCTGTATTTATAGAGGGAATAATTTTTATTCTTCTATCATTATTTAAAGTAAGAGAAGCTGTGGTTAATTCAATTCCAATGACCATGAAGCATGCAGTTACAGCTGGTATTGGTATATTCATTGCTTTTATAGGAATGGTAGGATCTGGATTGGTGGTAAATAATGATTCAACTTTAGTTATGATGGGGGAGTTTTCTCCAACAGTAGTAATTGCATTAATTGGAGTAGTTATAATTGCAGTTTTAGATAAGAAGAATATAAAGGGTTCTATTCTTGTTGGAATACTAATTAGTACATTACTAGCTTGGGGATATGCTTTAATAAATCCAGAAGCAGCTACTAATTTAGGTATATATTTACCAGAAGGAGTTTTTAAATTTGAAAGTATTGCGCCTATAGCTGGTAAATTAGACTTAAAACATTTATTTAATCCAGAAACTGCTAGTAAGTTAATAGTTGTTGTTTGTACATTTTTATTTGTTGACTTTTTTGACACTGTTGGAACTTTAGTAGGAGTTGCATCAAGAGCAAATATGCTTGATGAAAGTGGTAATGTTCCAAATGCAGGAAGAGCTTTATTAGTAGATGCTATTGGAACAACTTTAGGATCAATATTAGGAGTATCAACTGTAACTACTTACGTAGAAAGTTCTACAGGTGTAGCTGCTGGAGGAAGAACTGGATATACTGCAGTTACTACTGGAGTTTTATTTTTAGCAGCAATGTTTTTCTCACCAATATTTGTAGCTATTCCATCATGTGCAACTGCACCAGCATTAATATATGTAGGATACTTAATGCTTGGAGCTGTAAAAAGTATTGATTTTGATAATATAACAGAAGGAGTGCCAGCTTTTCTAACTATTTCAGCTATGGCATTAACTTATAGTATTGGTGATGGTTTAACTATAGGTATATTATCATATGTAATTATAAACGTTATTTATAATATTTTTGCCAAAGATAAAGAGAAGAAAACTAAAGTATCATTAGTGATGATTATTTTAGCAATAGTATTTATATTTAAGTTAATTTATATATAACAATGGTTACTAACTAAATAAGATCAAATGTTACATTCTTTAAATTGCCTAATTAATAAATGGTAATAGAAGAATGTAACTTTTTATTTTTAAAATTGTTAACAATTTGTTAACAAAATATTGACATAGATGATATAGATAATTTATATTTAATGTAGTCAAAGAATAGTATATAAAAAATAAGTTTTGGAGGAGAATATGGTTAAGAGTATGACTAGCTTTGGAAGGGCTAGTAATGAAGAGGGAAATAAACATTTATTTTCTGTTGAAATGAAAAGTGTTAACAGTAGATATTTAGATGTTAATGTTAGACTGCCTAAAAGTATTATTTCTTTAGAAGAAGAAATAAGAAAGTTAGTTAATTCAAAGCTTTCTAGAGGAAAAGTAGATATTTTTATAAATCAAAAAAGCTATTCTCAAGGAGAGGGGCTTGCAAAACTTAATTTAAGTTTAGCACAAAGTTATTACAATTGCTTAAAGGAAATCGAAAAAGAAATTGGAGTAAAAAATGATGTTACAGCTACTCAAATTGCAAGGTTTCCAGATGTAATTGAAATAGTAGAAAAAGAGGATTCCATTGAAGAAATCTGGATGTCAATTAAGCCTCTTATAGTATCTTCTTTAGAAATGATGGATAATATGAGATTAGTAGAAGGTGAAAAGCTTAAAGAAGATATATTATTAAAATTAAAAGAAATTGAGAATATAGTTAATAATATTGAATCTATTGCAAATTTAATACCTACTACATATAAGAAGAAGTTAGAGGCTAGATTAAAGGAACTTTTAGAAACAGTTGAAATTGATGAAAATAGAATTGCACAAGAAGTAGCAATTATTTCAGATAAAGCTTCAGTAGATGAAGAAATTATAAGATTAAGAAGCCACTTAAATCAAATTAGAATTACTTTAAATGAAGGCGACCAAATAGGAAGAAAACTTGATTTTATAATTCAAGAAATGAACAGGGAAGCAAATACTATAGCTTCAAAATCAAGTGATATGGATATGACTAATTATGTCATTAACATAAAAAACCTTATAGAAAAAATAAGAGAACAAGTACAAAATATAGAATAAATAGGAGGAAAGCAATGGGAATAAAATTAATTAATATTGGATTTGGGAATATAGTATCAGCAAATAGACTTGTAGCTATAGTAAGTCCAGAATCAGCTCCAATAAAAAGAATAATTCAAGAAGCTAGAGATAGAGGGATGCTTATAGATGCAACATATGGAAGAAGAACTAGAGCAGTAATAATTACAGATAGTGATCATGTTATTTTATCTGCAGTTCAGCCAGAAACAGTTGCACATAGATTAGTAGTTAAAGACGAAGCTGTAGATGAGGTTGATGAATAATGCAAGGAAATAGAGGCATATTAATAGTTATTTCAGGCCCATCAGGAGCGGGAAAAGGAACTATTTGTAAAGCTTTATTAGAAAAGCATGATAATATTTTTATTTCAGTTTCTGCAACTACTAGAGCTCCTAGACAAGGAGAAATTGAAGGGGTAAATTACTACTTTTTAACTAGGGAATCCTTTGAAGAAAAAGTTAAAGAGAATGGTTTCCTAGAATATGCAAATGTGCATGGAAACTTCTATGGTACCCCAAAGGTAAATGTAGAAAAAATGTTAGATGAAGGAAAGGATGTTATCTTAGAAATAGATATTCAAGGAGCATTACAAGTTAAAGATAACTTCAAAGAAGGAGTATTTATCTTTATACTTCCTCCATCAATGGAAGAATTAAAACAAAGAATAATTAAAAGAGGAAGTGAAACAGAAGAATCCTTAATGACTAGGTTTAAAAATGCCTATAAGGAAATTAATTATGTTTCAAAATATAATTACGCTGTAGTTAATGATGAGCTAGAAGTAGCTGTATCAAAGGTAGAGTCAATTATAGCAGCTGAAAAATGCAGAGTTGATAGAATAAAGGAAAATACAATATTAGATTCTAAGGAGGGCTTAATTCATGAACAACTCTATGATTAATCCATCAATTATTGATTTACTTCAAAAGGTAGATGACAGATATTCATTAGTAATAGTAACTTCAAAGAGAGCAAGACAAATAATAAATGGTAGTGAACCATTAGTTGCAACAAAATCTAAAAAACCACTTACTATAGCTATTAATGAAGTTAATGAAGGAGAAGTGGGTTATGAACCTACTTTTGTAAAAGAAGGTTTAAAATAAAATGGATAATAAAAAATGTGTATGTATAGGAGTTAGTGGTGGAATTGCTGTTTATAAAGCATTAGATGTTGTTAGTGCTCTAAGAAAAAAAGATATAGATGTTAGAGTAATTATGACAGAATCTGCAACGAAATTTGTTACTCCCTTACCATTTCAATCTCTTAGTCAAAACATGGTTGTAACAGATATGTTTGCAGAACCTAAAGCTTATGAAATCCAACATATTTCTTTAGCAAAAAGAGCAGATGTTTTCTTAGTGGCACCAGCAACTGCAAATATTATTGGTAAGGTTGCAAATGGGATTGCAGATGATATGTTATCTACAACTATTATGGCAACTAGAGCTAAGGTTATTTTTGCTCCAGCTATGAATACAAATATGTATGAAAATCCAATAGTTCAAGAAAATATAAATAAATTAAAGAAACTTGGGTATGAATTCATAGAGCCTGCATCTGGAATACTTGCTTGTGGAGATGAAGGAAAAGGAAAACTAGCAGATGTAAATACTATAATAGATAGTGTTTTAGATGCACTTGAAAATAAAGATATTCCAAAGGATTTACTTGGAAAAAATATATTAATAAGTGCTGGACCTACACATTCAAATATAGACCCTGTAAGATTTATTACAAATAGATCTACTGGAAAAATGGGATATTTTCTAGCAGAAGAAGCTAGAGATAGGGGAGCTAATGTAGTTTTAGTTTCAGGACCTACCAATTTAACTCCTCCAAAAGGAGTTAAAGTAATTAATATTACTACAAATGAAGAGATGAAGAATGCAATTTTAGATAATTACCATAATAGTGATATAGTAATTAAGTCTGCAGCAGTTGCAGATTATAAAATAAAATATTATAGTAATGAAAAAATCAAAAAAGGCGATAATGATTTAGTTTTAACCTTTGAAAGAGATAATGATATATTAAAAATGCTAGGTGAAAGAAAGAAACACCAAATACTAGTTGGATTTGCAGCAGAAAGTAATAATGTTATTGAAAATGCAAAGAAAAAGCTTATTAACAAAAACTTGGATTTCATTGTAGCAAATGATATAACAAGTAGTGATACAGGATTTGCAAGTGATGATAATAAAGTTATTATCCTTAGTAGAGATGGAGAAGAAAAACATTTAGATAAGATGAGTAAAAGAAAAGTTGCATCAGAAATCTTTGAAACTATATTAAGAAAGCGCTAAAATGCGCTTTCTTTTATATGGTGTATAATAGAACCTAATAAAAGGGTGATGAATTTGAAAATATATGCAGAAATTGTTATTAATAGTGATGCGTTAGATATAGATAAACCTTTCACTTATGAAGTGCCTGAAGAAATGAAGGAGGACATAAAGATAGGTCAATGGGTAAAGGTACCTTTTGGTATTAAAAATTCTATTACAGATGGTTTTGTATTATCTATAAAAAATGATGAACTTATTGGTATAAGAACTAAAAAAATTAAGACAATAGTAAAAAATGAACCATTATTAACTAGTGATGATATAAAAATAGTAGAATTTTTAAAAGAAAATTATTTATGTAAGTATATTGATGGTATTAGACTTTTAATTCCACAAGGATTGTTAAAAGGAGTTAATAATAAACATAAGCTTGTAGTTTCAGTTAATGATATAAAAGTACCAGAAGAAGTTTTTAAAAAATATGAAGATATTTTTTTGTTTTTAAGAGAAAACAATGGTAAATATAATAAAACTGAATTAAGTAAAGAGCATGGGTTGTCTATGTATAAACTTAATAAATTAATTAAAGAAGGCTACTTAAAAGTAGATGAAGAAATTATATATAGATATAACTATAGAGAATATGTTGATTATAAAGAAAGAGAATTAACTAAAGAGCAATATAATGCAATAAATATAATTGAAAAAACCTCCAAGAACACAATTTTGTTAAAGGGTGTAACTGGATCTGGAAAAACTGAAGTTTATATGAATATTGTAAAGAATGTTATTATCAATGATAAGTCTGCTATAATATTAGTTCCTGAAATAGCATTGACACCTCAAATGATTGAACGTTTTAAGGGCAGATTCGGAAAAGAAGTAGCAGTTTTTCATAGTAAACTTTCTGATGGAGAAAGATATGATGAATGGTATAGAGTTAAAGAAGGTAAGGCTAAAGTTGTTATAGGCGCAAGAAGCGCCTTATTCTTGCCTTTAAGAAACTTAGGAATAATTATTATAGATGAGGAACATGAAAATACATATAAATCAGAGCAAAACCCTAAATATGTTACTAGAGAAGTTGCAGAATTTATAAGTGAGCTTAAGGGATGTAAAGTTATTCTTGGTTCGGCTACACCATCTATAGAAACTTATTACAGAGCTATTTCTGGAGAAATAGAACTTGTTGAACTAAAAAATCGTATTGATAATAAGCCTATGCCTGAAATAGAAATTATAGATATGAGAGAAGAGTTGAACAAGGGTAATATTTCTATGTTTAGTAATAAACTATTTTTAGAAATTAGGGAAGCTTTAAGTAGGAAAGAACAGATTATTTTATTTTTAAATAGAAGAGGCTTTTCAACTTTTGTATCTTGTAGAAGTTGTGGATATGTATTTAAATGTCCAAAGTGTGATATATCAATGACATTTCATAAAAACGGATATCTAGTATGTCATTATTGCGGACATGGAGAAAAACAACCTAATATCTGTCCAAAATGCAAAAGTAAATATGTTAAGCATTTTGGAGCTGGAACTGAAAGAGTTGAAGAAGAAGTGAAAAAATATTTTAAAGAAGCCAAAATATTAAGAATGGATATGGATACTACTAGAAATAAAAATTCCCATGAGGCTATATACAATTCTTTCAAAAATAGAGAAGCTGATATTTTAATAGGTACGCAAATGATATCAAAGGGTTTAGACTTTGAAAATGTTACATTAGTAGGAATATTAGCTGCTGATATGTCATTGAACCTTCCAGATTATCGTTCTGCAGAAAAAACATTTCAAATTATAACTCAGGTTTCTGGAAGAGCAGGTAGAGGAGAAAAAGAAGGAAAAGTAATTCTTCAAACATATACTCCAGATCACTATAGTTTAAATTATGCTAAAAATTATGATTATGAAGGCTTCTATAATGAAGAATTTACAACTAGAGGTTTGATGTATTATCCTCCTTTTGGTAGAATACTATTAGTAAATGCTTCATCTAAAAATGAAAATGCTTTAAAATCCTTTATGAATTTATTAAAAAAAGAATTAACTAAAATATATGAGTCTGAAATAAATATAGAAATGCTTGGGCCTGTGCCTTGCATAGTTTCCAAAATAAAGGATAATTATAGATGGCAGATAATTTTTAAGGGTGATTTATCTTTAGATTTTTGTAAAAAAATTAAAGATAACCTTTATCAACTGAATAAGAATGTATATAATGAAATAAAAGTAACTATTGATATTAATCCAAACAATTTAATTTAGGAGGAAAGAATAATAAATGGCAATTAGAAATATTAGAATAAATGGCGATGATGTTTTAAGAAAAAAATGTAAGGTAGTCACTGAAATTACACCAAGAACTTTAAAATTAATTAAAGATATGGCAGATACTATGTATGATGCTGATGGTGTTGGCCTGGCAGCACCACAAGTAGGAATTCTTCAAAGAATATTTGTAATAGATGTATTTGATGACTATGGCCTTAGAGTTTTTATTAATCCAGAAATTCTTGAAGTATCTGGCACTCAATTAGGAGAAGAAGGATGTTTAAGTGTTCCAGGGGAAGCTGCAGAAGTTGAACGTCCAAATTATGTAAAAGTAAAAGCTTTAAATGAAAAAGGTGAAGAGTTTATACTAGAAGCAACAGAGCTTCTAGCAAGAGCAATATTACACGAAAATGATCACTTGAATGGAAAGTTATTCATAGATTATTTGAAATAAAAGAGGAGGCTTAACATGAAGATAGTATTTATGGGAACTCCAGATTTTGCAGTACCATCTTTAAAAAAAATAATAGATGTATTTGGAGTAGAAGCAGTTTTTACTCAACCAGATAAACCAAAGGGGAGAGGTAAAAAAATAGCATATTCACCAATAAAAGAAGTAGCATTAGAACATGGTATAAAAGTGTTACAACCAATTAAGCTAAAGGATGATACAGAGGCTATAAACTATTTAAAGGAATTAAAACCAGATTTTATAATTGTAGTAGCCTTTGGTCAAATTTTAAATAAAGAGGTTCTTGATATTCCAAAGTTTGGATGTATTAATTTACATGCTTCATTATTACCTATGTATAGAGGAGCAGCACCTTTAAATTGGGCAATAATTAAAGGCGAAAAGAAATCAGGAAATACTACAATGCTTATGGATGTTGGTTTAGATACTGGAGATATGCTTCTTAAGGACGAAGTTGAAATAACAGAAGAAATGACAGCTGGAGATCTTCATGATATTTTAATGGAAAGAGGAGCAGATTTATTAATAAAAACTATAGATGGATTATCTAATGGAACTATAACTCCTGAAAAGCAAACAGATGAAACTTTTTATGCTAAAATGTTAAATAAGGAATTGGCATTAATAAATTGGAATAATGAAACAAAAGATATTCATAATTTAATTAGAGGACTTAATCCTTGGCCAATTGCGTATACTAATTATGAAAATAATTATATGAAGGTTTTTGAAAGTAAGATATTAAATGAAACTACTAATAAAGAACCTGGGACTATAGTTGGGGTATCAAAAGAAGGAATAAAAGTTGCAACTTTAGATGGAGTATTATTAATAAAGAAAATTCAATTTCCAAATGGTAAGCCTTTAACTGTAGAACAATATATTAATGGACATGAAATTAAGGTAAATAATAAGCTTTATTAAAAACTAGTATAAAGGAGATGGATATATGTTTTATCCAGGATTTTATTTCGACTCAACTTATTTATTGTTATTACCAGCTATAATTATAGCTTTTTGGGCACAATTCAAAATAGATAATGCTTATAAAAAGTATAAAAATGTTAGAACAGCAAGTGGTGTTACTGGTAGTGAAGTTGCAAGAAGTATATTAGATGGCGCAGGACTTTTTGATGTTAGTGTTGAAAGGTATAATAAGCAATTAGGGGATCATTATGATCCATCTTCAAGAGTAATAAGGCTTTCACCAGAAGTTTATGATGGAGCAACAGTAGCAGCTGCTGGAATAGCAGCACATGAGTGTGGGCATGCGATACAACATCAAACACATTACTCTCCTTTAGTTCTTAGAACTAAAATTGCTCCAGTTGTTAATATAGGTAGTAATTTATCTATATGGTTATTTATGATAGGAATATTTTTTGGATTTCCTCTATTTACAAAAATAGGAATTATATTTTTTGGAGGAGCAGTAATATATCAACTTATTACTCTTCCAGTAGAATTTAACGCATCAACTAGAGCATTAAGTATATTGAAAACAAGAACTTTTCTTTATGGCGATGAGTTAAAAGGAGCACAAAAGGTTCTAAATGCAGCTGCAATGACATATGTGGCAGCAACTTTAATGGCTATTTCTCAATTAATAAGATTAATAGCTTTAAATAACAGATATAATGATAATTAATGAGGTAGTGAAATGAATAGTAGAAAACTTGCAAGACAAATAGTACAAAGAGTATTAGAAGAAGGAGCTTATTCTAACTTAGTTCTTTCTAAGGAATTAAATAGAGAAGATATAGATGACAAGGATAAGGGACTTATAACTGAAATAGTCTATGGTACTTTAAGAAGAAAAAGAACTTTAGATGTGCTAATAGGAAATTTTGTGAAAGATATAAATACATTAGACACAACTGTATTAAATATATTAAGAGTAGCAATATATCAAATGTATTTTTTAGATAAAATACCTGAGTATGCAGCTTGTAATGAAGCAGTTGAAGAAGCAAAGGAAGTTTCTCTTGAAGCATCTAAGCTTGTCAATGGAATCCTAAGAAACTATATAAGAGATGAAAAAGAAATAATTGTTCCTGGAAATAGAATAGATGAATTAGCTTATAAGTTTTCTTTCCAACCATGGATGATAAGACTTTTTATAAAGCAATATGGTGAAGAAAGAACAATGAAAATAATGGCTGGCTTAAATGAAACTCCTAAGGTAACAGTAAGAGTTAATGAGTTTAGGAGTGAATTTGAGGAAGTATACGATAAATTAGAAGAAATGGGATATAGCATAGAAGAAGGATATGCTTGTCCAGAAGCTATTGCAATTCATGGGGGAAAAGGAATTGAAAGCAATGAACTTTTCAAAGAAGGTTTAATTACAGTTCAAGATGAAAGTGCAATGCTAGTAGCTCCATTATTAGATTTAAAAGAGGGAGAAAAAGTTTTAGATCTATGTGCAGCACCAGGTGGAAAAACTACTCATATAGCAGAATTATTAGGAAACACAGGGGAAGTTGTGGCCTTTGATTTACATGAAAATAAGTTATCTTTAATTGAAGAAAACGCAAAAAGACTTGGATTAAGTAATATAGTTTGTAAAGCAATGGATGCTACTAAACTTAATCCAGATTATATATCTTATGGGGATAAAGTATTAATTGATGTCCCTTGTTCAGGTCTTGGTATAATAAGAAAGAAACCTGAAATAAAATGGAATAAAACAAGACAAGATTTAAGAGATCTAGTAGAAGTACAAAGAAAAATAATGGAAAATGCTTGGCAATATTTAAAACCAGGTGGAACTTTACTTTATTCTACTTGTACACTAAACAAAGAGGAAAACGAAGATAACTTAAATTGGTTCTTAGCTAAACATAATGATGCAGAAATTGAAAATATATATTTAGGTAACAATAATAACTTTATATATAATAGCGATAAAAGTTTAACTATATTACCAAACGATTCTATGGATGGTTTCTTTATAGGAAAAATAAAGAAAATGAAATAGGTGAAGAGAATGGAAAATTTATTAGATTACAGTATGGAAGAGATTTCAGTATGGATGAAAGAAAATGGAGAAAGTGCTTTTAGAGCAAAACAAGTATTTTCTTGGATATATAATAATGTTTGGGAATTTGAAGATATGAAAAATTTACCTAAAAACTTAATAGAAAAGCTTAAGGAAAATTTTTATATAGGTGTTCCTGAAATAGTAGGAGAATATGATTCTACTACTGATGCAACTAAAAAGATATTATTTGCTTTTAAGGATAAAAATATTATTGAAAGTGTAATAATGAAATATAATTACGGGAATACAATTTGTATTTCTACTCAAGTAGGTTGTAGAATGGGATGTAAATTCTGTGCTTCAACATTAGAAGGAAGAGTTAGAAATTTAACAGCTGGTGAAATATTATCAGAAGTTATTGTAGCTCAAAAGGTCTTAGGAGAAAGAATTTCTAATATAGTATTAATGGGAAGTGGAGAACCATTAGATAATTATGAAAATGTTACTAAGTTCTTAGATTTAGTTAATGCTGAATATGGATTAAATATTGGTCAAAGGCATATTACCCTTTCTACTTGTGGGCTTGTACCTAAAATCTATGAATTAGCTGATAAGGGATATAGCATAACTTTAGCAATATCTTTACATGCTTTCAATGATGAAAAGAGAAGAGAAATAATGCCAATTGCCAATAAATATTCTATAAAGGAAATTTTAGAAGCATGTGATTACTACTTTGAGAAAACTGGTAGAAGAATTTCTTTTGAATACTCTTTAGTTTCAGGTATAAATGACGGTAAAGAAGATGCAAATGCATTATCAAAATTATTAAAGGGAAGACAATGTCATATTAATTTAATACCAGTAAATGAAATTAAAGAAAATACATTAAAGAGACCTTCTAAAAAGACTATAGAAGAGTTTGAAAAAATAGTTAGTAACCATGGATTAGATGTAACTGTTAGAAAAGAAATGGGTAATGATATTAATGCTGCTTGTGGCCAATTAAGGAGAAACTTCTTAAAGGCTAAAAATTAGAGGAGTGGGTGTTGGTGATTGGTATAAAAAGTGATTTAGGTAATATAAGAAACTTAAATGAGGATTATGCTGAGTTTTATGAAGATGAAAATTATAAAGTTTGTGTATTAGCTGATGGAATGGGCGGCCATAATGCTGGCGAAATTGCTAGCAAGGCCGCTACTAAGGCTTTAATAAAATATATAAAAGATAATGTGGATACTTACAATACTAAAGAATTATTAGAAAATGCAGTAAAATATGCTAATATAAAAGTTTTTAATCTTTCCCATTGCTCAGATACTTATACGGGGATGGGGACTACTTTAGTAGTATGTTTAATCACAAAAGAAAAAACTTTAATAGCTAATATTGGAGATAGCTCTTGTTATGGAATTAAAGATGACAAAATAGTAAAAATAACTAAGGACCATTCATTAGTTCAAGAACTTGTGGACTGTGGTAGTATTTCTTTTGAACAAGCAATTAATCATCCACAAAAAAATGTTATAACGAGAGCAATAGGAACAGAAGAAGATGTGGAAGTTGATATATTTGAAATAAGAAAAGATGAATATGACTATTTTTTAATGTGTAGTGATGGATTAAGCAATGAAGTTGATTTAGATAATATTAAATCTTTTAATATAGAAGAAAAGGAATTACAGAATATTTGTGAAAAGCTAGTTGAAAGTGCAAAATTTAATGGTGGAAGAGACAATATAACTGTAATGTTATTTGGAGGAGAGGTGTAACATGAAGGGAATTATTCTAGGCGGTAGATATGAGCTTCTTGAAAAAATTGGTGAAGGCGGAATGGCTGAAGTATATAAAGCCAAAGATAATAAATTAAATAGATTTGTTGCAGTTAAAATATTAAAAAAACAATTTGCTGATAATGAAGATATATCATTAAAATTTAAAAGAGAAGCTACTGCCATTGCGAATTTATCTGATGCTAATATAGTTAATGTTCTTGATGTTGGAACTCAAGAGGATATTGATTATATAGTAATGGAGTATGTATGTGGGAAAACATTAAAGGAACTTATTAAATATAGTGGAAAACTTAATTATAATACTGCAATAAAAATAGCCTTGCAAATTGCGAAAGCTTTAGATTGTGCCCATAGAAATAATATCATTCATAGAGATATTAAGTCACAAAATATTATGGTTACTGAATTAGGTGAAGTTAAAGTTACAGACTTTGGAATAGCAAAATCTACTGATTCACAAACCATAACTAATACTACTAGTATTATCGGTTCAGCACATTATCTTTCACCTGAACAAGCAAAAGGTACTTATATAGATTTTAGATCTGATATATATTCTTTTGGAATAGTATTATATGAAATGGTAACAGGAAGATTACCCTTCGAGGGGGATTCACCAGTTACAGTAGCCTTAAAGCATTTGCAAGAGGAACCTGTTCCGCCTAAAAATATGAACTCTGCGATTCCTGATAGTTTAAATAAACTTATACTTAAATCTATCCAAAAGGAACCTATAAAAAGATATCAAAATGCTAAGGAGATAATTCAAGATTTACAAAAGATACAAGAAAATCCTGATGTTATTATAGGAGAAGATATAAGTAATTCTGATAATGATAGTACTATTATTATGAGCCCAATTACTACACCAGTTAGTGCAGCAAACACATCTCATATATCTAAATTAGAAGAAGATTATTATGATGACGAATATGATGATGATTATGATGATTTTGATGAAGAAGAAAAACCAAGAAAGAAAAAGAATAATACTGGGCTTAAGAAAACTTTAATTACAATTGGAATTATAATTGTACTTTTACTTTTAGGTTCTGTTGGATATTTCTTAGCAATGGGATCAGGAGATAGCAAAGAAGTTGAGGTGCCTAATATTGTAGGTAAATTAACTGATGATGTTAGAAAGCAAGTTGAGGATTTAGGATTAAAATTAGAAGTTAAATCTACAGAAAAAAGTGATAAACCTGAAAATACTATATTAGAAACAGATCCTAAAGCAGGTATGAAGGTTAAAAAAGGAGCTGTAATAAATGTTATAGTTTCAGCTGGTGAAGAGCAGATTGAAATGCCAGATCTTAGAGATTTTGAAAGAACAAATATTGAAAAAAGGTTAAAAGCTAAAGATTTAACTAATTATACTATAAAAGAAGAATATAGTGATGATGTAAATGTTGGTTATTTAATTAAACAAACTCCAGAAGCAGGAACAAAAATCACTAAGGATACAAGTATAGAGATAGTTGTAAGTAAAGGCCCTGAAACTAAACTTGTAGAAGTTCCAAATGTTACAGGACAAAATTTAAATAATGCTAAAACAATTTTAGAAGGGGCTAAATTAAAAATTAATGATAATATAAAATATGAAATTACTAATGATAAATCTCAGGATGGAATTGTATTAGATCAAAATATTTCAGGGATTGAAGTAAAAGAAGGAACAGCTATAACTTTAACAGTAGGTAAATATGAAGAAAAGAAAATTGAAATTTCTTCATTAATATCAAAAGGGATGTCAGTAGATGAAGCTACAAATATCTTAGTTAATAATGGAATTAGCTATGAACTACTAGGTAATGGAGATTTAGTTGAAAGTTTTACAACAACAATAAAAGAAGGTGAAGTTGTAAAAATTAAAACTAAAAAGTCAGAACAACAAAATACTCCAGGAAATGCCGATAATAGTGAAAATAATCCTTCAGTAAACAATTCGAATACTAACCAATAATAGAAGCCAGTTTTAATACTGGCTTCTATTTATTATAAAATTTATTTGCATTTTTCACTTAAATCTGTTTATTATAAATATGAAGATAAAATTGTTTGGAGGAATTATGGAAGGAAAAATAATAAAAGGAATTGGTGGGTTTTACTATGTTAAAACTAAAGAAGAAGTTATAGAGTGTAAGGCTAGAGGAAAATTTAGGCACAAGGATATGAAGCCTATGGTTGGAGATAATGTGCTTATTAATGTATCTAATGGCAAGGGGGTAATTGAAGATATACTTGATAGAACCTCAGAATTAATAAGACCTACTGTAGCAAATGTTACTCAAGCTTTTGTAGTGTTTGCAATAAAAAATCCAGATATAAATTTTGACCTTTTAAATAGATTTTTAATTTTATGTGAATATAACAATATTAATTCTATAGTATGTTTAAATAAAATGGATTTAGCTTCAGAAGAAGAAAAAGAAGAAGTAAAAAGAAAAATAAATGATATTGGATATGAGGTTTTATTTATAAATGCAAAAAAAGGGATAGGAATAGAATTGCTTAAAGAAAAATTATCTGGTGAAGAAACAGTATTATGTGGACCTTCTGGAGCAGGTAAATCAACACTTATAAATACTCTTATAAATAGAAGTCATATGGAAACTGGTGTGGTTTCTGAAAAAATTGGTAGAGGAAAACATACAACTAGACATAGCGAGCTTATTGAAATAGAAAATGGATATTTAGTAGATAGTCCTGGATTTTCTAATATAGATATTAGCTTTATAGATAAAGAAAATCTTAGATATAGTTTTCCAGAGTTTGAAGAATATAATCATAGCTGTAAATTTAGAGGATGCCTTCATAATAAAGAACCACAATGTGCAGTGAAAAAAGCATTAAATGAAGGAAAAATCAATGAATATAGGTATGAATTTTATATTAGAATATTAGAAGAGTTACAAGAGGGGGAAAAGTACAAATGGTAAAAATATCACCATCAATATTATCAGCAGATTTTTCAAAGTTAGGTGAAGAAGTTATAAAAGTAGATGAAGCAGGAGCTGATTACATTCACATAGATGTAATGGATGGAAATTTTGTGCCTAATATTACTATTGGGATACCAGTAATAAAATCTATTAGAAATAAAACAAATAAGGTATTTGATGTTCATTTAATGGTAGAAAATCCATCAAGATATATTGATGATTTTGTTAATGCAGGAGCAGATATTATAACTATCCATTATGAAGCAGAAAAACATATAGATAGAGCGGTTGAATATATTAAGTCTAAAGGAGTTAAAGCAGGAGTTTCATTAAATCCAGGCACACCAACTTATGTATTAAAAGATATAATAGAAAAATTAGACTTAGTATTAATAATGTCAGTTAATCCAGGCTTTGGAGGGCAAAAGTTTATTCCATACTCTTTAAATAAAGTGAGAGAAATAAAAGAAATGAGCCTTAATGTAAATAAGGACTTGCTTATAGAAGTAGATGGAGGAGTTGATAAGAACAACTCTAAAGAATTAATTGAAGCTGGTGCAAATGTATTAGTTGCTGGATCTGCTATATTTGGTGATGGAAACCTTAAAGAAAATATAGAAGCGATAAGAGGATAGTTTAATGAAAGTTTTAATTATATCAGGTGGAAAAGAACCATCAAAGTCTTTGTTGTTTAGAGAATTAAAAGATGCAGATATGATTATTGGTGCAGATAAAGGCTGTGAAGTATTATATAAATATGGCATAACACCAGATTATATTTTAGGAGATTTTGATTCTGCAAATGAGGATATAATAAATTCAATAGAAGAAAAAGCTTTAAAAAAAATAAAGTTTAAAAGAGAAAAAGATTATACAGATACTGAAATTTCCTATAATTTGGCTATGGAAAAGGGAGCAGATGAAATAATATTATTAGGTGCAACTGGAACTAGATATGATCATTCACTAAGTAACTTTGGCCTTATGTTAAGAGGGTTAAAGAAAGCTATAAAAGTTAAAATTATTGATGATAATAATTATATTTTTCTAACTGATAAACCAATTACTTTAAAAGGAAATAAAGGTGATACTATTTCTTTTCAAGCTTATTGTGATGAAGTCAAAAACTTTAATATAAGTGGAGCTAAGTATAATTTGACTAACTTTAATTTGAAATTAGGTGATAGTATAACTACATCTAATGAATTTTTAGAAGAAGAAATAAAAATAACTTTTGATAGTGGAATAGTAATGATTCTTTATACAAATGACTAAAAAAATTAATCACTCATTTTATTTATTTGCATACAATGTATATAAGAGATGAGTGATTTTTTTATGGAGGTTTAAATATGAAGATAATAGCTATAAAATTACCTAAGTTTTTATCTAATTTAATTAAATTTTTTAGAAGAAAAAGATAATACATATGAAAAACAAAATTATAATGTATTAAAAATAAAAAATGCAATTGTTAAACAATTGCATTTTTTATTTGAACTTATATTGCTCTTTGAACCTTACCAGATCTAAGGCATCTTGTACATACATGAACTGTTTTTGGTGTTCCATTAACTAAAGCCTTTACTCTCTTTATGTTAGGAGCCCAAGTTCTCTTTGATTGACGATGTGAGTGGGAGTATTGAGTTCCAGATACTACACCTTTATTACAAACTTCGCATCTTCTTGCCACTTGAAAACACCTCCTTGTTTTTGAAGATAATTTCTCTTCAATAGGACAGATTAAATTTTAACATAGTACCCCTTATAAAAGCAAGGGGAAATAAGAAAAAAGTAAAAAAACTTTTAAAATCAAGGCTTTAATATATTTTATAATATCTTCATATACTAAGCTTAGTAATATTTACTTGAATAATAAATACAAGTAATATAAAATATAGTGTATAGATATTGATAAGGAGGTTTCTATATGGTAGGATATTCAAATGAACTTGGAAATATACATTACTCTGAAGAGGTGCTTGCAAAAATAGTTGGTTTATCAACTATGGAATGCTATGGCGTGGTAGGAATGGTTTCCAAGAATGCAACTGAAGGATTATGGGAATTAATGAGAATAGAAAATTTAAGTAAAGGCGTTAAGCTAAAATTTGATAATGATAAATTAGTAGTTGAATTATTTGTTATGGTTGAATATGGAACTAAAATTTCTGAAATAGCAAATAACATAATACAAAAGGTACGTTATAGTGTGGAAAACTTTACTGGATTAAAAGTTTCATCTGTTACAGTAAATGTTCAAGCAGTGAGAGTCTAGGAGGTAAAAAGATGAAATATCAGACAATAAATGGCCATGATTTTTATAACATGGTTGTTAATGCTAGCAATATATTGTTAGAAGAAAGTGAGTATGTTAACTCATTGAATGTATTCCCAGTTCCAGATGGAGATACAGGAACTAATATGTCTGCTACATTTAAAGCAGCTGTTAAAGAAATAGAAGGATTAAATACAGAATCTATTGGAGAGGCATCAAAAAAGCTTGCTAAGGGAGCTTTAATGGGAGCAAGAGGAAATTCAGGAGTTATTCTTTCACAAATACTTAGAGGAATTTCAAAGGGATTAGAAGGAAAAACATCAGTAGATTCAGTTGAACTTGCTATAGCATTCCAAGAAGGTAGTAAAGCTGCATATAAGGCTGTTATGAGACCTACAGAAGGAACTATACTTTCAGTAATAAGAGCAGCATCTGAAGCGGCAATAGATACAGATGTTAAAGATATAGTTGGATTAATGGATGTTGTTGTTAAAGAAGCAAAGGTTATGCTTGATAAGACACCAGAACTTTTACCAGCTCTTAAGAAAGCAAAAGTAGTAGATTCAGGTGGAATGGGATTATATATTATATTAAAGGGAATGCTTGAAGCATTAAGAGATGATATTAAAGCTGAAATTAAAGATATAAAACCATCAGAAGCTAAGATGCAAGGTGCTCAAGGCACTGAAGATATAGATATTAAATTTGGTTACTGTACTGAATTTATTATTTTAGCAGATGCTAGCAAGGCAGATAATTTTAGAAATGATATAATACCTATGGGCGACTCACAAGTTGTAGTTGGATATGAAGATGTTATAAAAGTACATATCCATACTAATGATCCAGGAGCTGTATTAGCTAAGGCAGTTCAATTAGGAGAATTATCTAAAATTAAAATTGATAATATGAGAGAAGAGCATAGAGAAGTTCTTTTATCAAAAGAAGAATATAAACTTAAAGAAGAAAATAAAGAAGAAGTAGAAGTTGAAAAGAAAAAATATGCTTTTGTTGCAGTGGCAATGGGAGAAGGAATTACAAACATATTTAAGGATTTAGGAGTAGATTATGTAATAGAAGGTGGTCAAACTATGAACCCTTCTACACAAGATATAATAGAATGTATTGCTAAATTAAATGCAGAGCATATATTTGTATTACCAAATAATAAAAATATAATAATGTCTGCAAATCAAGCTGCTGAAATTTCTGATAAAGATGTAAGAGTAATACCAACAACTTCAATACCACAAGGAATTACTTGTGTTACAATGTTTAATTCTGAAGTGGAAGTTGATGAAAATGAAGAAGCTTTAAAAGAAACAATTGATATGGTTAAAACAGGTTCTGTAACTTATGCAGTAAGGGATACAGAAATGGATGGCATAGAAATTAAAGAAGGCAATATGCTTGGACTGATTGAAGGAAAAATTAAGAAAGTTGGATCATCTTATTCTGATGTAGCAGAAGAAGTTTTAGCTGAAATGATAGATGATGAAAGTGAACTTATTACTATATTATATGGTGCAGATGTTTCTGAAGAAGAAGCAAATGAATTTGCTACTAAAATAGAAGAAAAATACGAAGATTTAGATGTTCAATGTTATAGGGGAGCACAACCTCTTTACTATTTCTTAATGTCAGTAGAATAATATAAAGGGAGCTTCTTTATTAGCTCTAAATTAAAAAGAATTAAAACTCCGAAAGGAGTTTTTTCTTTAATTATATGGTATTTATTTTATGATAATAATAACAAAATAAATATTTAGTAAATAAATTTTGAGGTGAGTAAATGAATATATCAATGGAAGTCTCAACTTTGAGGGGGGTAGGTCCTAAGCTTACTGAAAAGTTAAATAAATGTGGTATTTTTACAATATATGATTTACTTTTATACTTTCCAAGAGATTACGAGTTTATAAAAGGTGACGTAGAGTTTGATGAAATTGATGGCGAAGAAAAGCAAATATTAAGTTGTAGGGTTATAGGCTATGATAGAGATATAAAAACAAAGACTGGTAAGATAATATCAACAATAAAATTCGATTATAAAGGTCATATTGTTTTAGGTAAATGGTTTAATCAAAGATATATAAAAAATAACTTTCATATTAATACTACTTATGATTTAGTAGGTAAATTTAAAAGAAATGGAAAAGCGTTAGAGGTAATTAATCCTATTGTTGGTTGTAATGATGCTAAAAAAAGTGAAATAATACCTAAGTACCCTTTAAAGGGAGATTTAAATGATAAGGTAATTGGAAAAATAATCAATCAAGTATTAGATAGTGTTATTATTACTGATAATTTACCAAAGGATATTTTAGATAGATATAAAATGATTGACTTAGATACGGCAATTAGAGATATACATTTCCCGAAGGGAAAGTTGGAGTTAAACAATGCTATATCAAGACTGAAATTTCAAGAGCTCTTTACTTACTCTATGAAGTTATTGTTACTTAAAAATAAATTAAGAAGTAATGATGGAATATCATTTTATTGGCATGATGAATTAAGGGATTTAAAGGAAAGTTTACCTTTTAAATTAACAGATGCACAAACTAATGTTGTAAGGGATATTTTAAGGGATCAAAAAAGTAAATATTCTATGAATAGGTTGGTGCAAGGAGATGTAGGTAGTGGAAAAACCATAGTAGCATTAATAGCAATATTTAATGTTTTGAAAAATGGTTATCAAGGAGCTTTAATGGCACCTACTGAAATTTTAGCTAATCAACATTATTTAGAAGCATTAAAAATTTATAAGGATTTTAATTTGGATGTAGAAATTTTAACTGGAAGTACTAGCTTAAAAGAAAAAAGAAGAATAAAAGAAAAGATAGCAGAAGGTAATCCTATGCTTGTTATTGGAACTCATGCATTAATTCAAGAAGATGTAGATTTCAAAAATTTAGGGTTAGTTATAACAGATGAACAACATAGATTTGGTGTTGAACAAAGAAATAAACTGATAAATAAAGCTAGAAGACCAGATGTATTAGTAATGACAGCGACTCCAATACCTAGAACTTTAGCATTATATATGTATTCAGATTTAGATGTGTCAATAATAGATAAACTTCCTCCAGGAAGAAAAAAGATAGATACAAGATTTTATTCTGAAAATGAAAGAATGGAAGCTTATTCATTAGCTTTAGATGAAATAAAAAAGGGAAGGCAAGTATATATAGTTTGTCCTTTAATCGAAGAAAATGAAAAGTTAGAATTAAATTCTGTAGAAAAGTTATATGAAGAATTAAAAGAAGAGGTCTTTAAAAATATTAGAGTAGAGATATTACATGGGAAGATGAAACCAAAAGAAAAGGATGAAATTATTGGTTTATTTAAAGAAAATGAAGTTAAAGTTATTATTTCTACTACAGTTATAGAAGTTGGTGTAAATGTTCCTAATGCTTCTATTATGATAATAGAAAATTCAGAAAGATTTGGATTAGCACAGCTTCACCAATTAAGAGGTAGAGTAGGAAGAGGAGAGTATGAATCCTATTGTATTTTAATAGGAAATGCTAAAAATGAAAAAACAAAAAAAAGAATGGAAATAATGACAAGCTCCACTGATGGATTTTATATTTCAGAACAAGACTTAAAGTTAAGAGGAGCAGGTGAAATGTTTGGATTAAGGCAAAGTGGAGATATAGGATTAGTACTTTCAGATATATATGAGGATATAGATATTTTAAAATGTGCTAGATATGAAGCAAGTAATTTACTTAATTCTAAAGAAGCTGAAAATGTAAAATTATGCAATGAAATATCCAAATCCCTTGAAAGATACAGTCGATATATTTGTTTTAATTAAATAAATTGTATATAAATAAATCTTGTGATAGAATTATATTATTAGTACCTAAGGAGGAAATTAAATGAGAATAATAGCAGGTAGAGCAAGAGGACGTAAGTTATTACCTCCCGATACAATGGAAACTAGACCAACTTTAGATAGAGTTAAGGAGTCTATGTTTAGTATAATACAAAACCATATCCCAGACTCTGTAGTTGTTGATGTATTTGCGGGAACTGGAAGTCTTGGACTTGAAGCAGCAAGTAGAGGTGCTAAAGAAGTATATTTAGTTGATAAAAGTAACACAACTTTTCCAATATTAAAGAAAAATGTTGAGAATTTAAAATTTCAAGATTTTTGCTTTCCACTTAATTTAGATTCTTATGAAGCTTTAAAAATGTTAAGCAAAAAAGGAAAGGTTTTTGATATTATTTTTATAGATCCACCCTATTGTAAGGAGATGATTCCTAAGGCAATTGAAATTATAAAGGAAAGTAATCTATTAAAAAAAGGTGGTATAATAGTAACTAAAATTGATTCAATAGAAGAAATTTACCAAGGATATAAAGAAATACAATTACTAAAAAGTAAAAAATATGGAAATACAACAGTTTGTATATATAATAATGAGGAGTAAATAAAAAGGTGAGAGAAATGAATATTGCTATTTATCCAGGAAGTTTTGATCCAATAACAAATGGGCATTTAGATATAATAACTAGAGGGGCAAAAATATACGATAAAGTAATTGTGGCTGTTTTAGTTAATGTGGATAAAAATTGTTTATTTACTATTGAGGAAAGAGTAGATTTAATAAAAAAAGTCACTAAAAATTTAGAAAATGTTGAAGTTTTAAGTTTTGATGGATTATTAGTTGATTTTGCAAAGATACATAATTCAAAAGTAATTTTAAAAGGTCTTAGAACTATGTCAGATTTTGAATATGAGTTTCAAATGGCACTTATGAATTCTAAACTTGATTCAGAAATTGAAACAGTATTTATGATGACTTCATCAGCATTTTCATATGTAAGTTCCTCTTCAGTAAAGCAAGTTGCTAAATTTGGAGGAAACATTAAGGGATTAGTGCCTGATGAGTTGATTTCAGAGCTTAAGGAGAAGTTTTAATATTTGAGTTTTCTAGGGGGAGTAGGCATATGGATAAAATTGAAGTTAATATTATTGAGCTTTTAGAATATTTAGAAGAATTAATAGAAACTGCACCAAAGGTACCTATAACAGGTAAAAGTATAGTAGATAAAAAGGAATTTTTAGAAGTAATAGATCAAGTAATAAATTATTTACCGGATCAAATTAGAAAAGCACAATGGGTTATGAATGAGAAGGATAGAATACTTGAAGACGCTCAAAAGCAATATGATACTACTAAAAGTGAAATAATGGAAATGATGAAACAAAATGTAGAAAATCATGATTTAGTTAAGGAAGCAAAAATTAGAGCAAATGAAATAATTGCCCTAGCACAAAGAGATGCTAAGGCAATTAGAATAGGTTCAAGGGAGTATTCAACTGAAATACTATCTCAATTAGATAGAGAAATAGAAGAAAAGAAAAATAAACTTATTGCAGATATGCAAAAATCCTTTGAAATGGTTGCAAAAGAAATAGATGAAAATCTAAATGAAACTGGTTCAAGGATTAAAGATAACATATCTGAATTAAGAGGAATGTAGCTTTCTCTTAATAAATTTTATTGTTATAGAAGCCAAAAGAGATATACTTAATATTAATATTATTGGAATGTATAATTTATATATAACTAATTTATAGCTATAGACTGGTACAATACTAAAGGTTGGTATTGTAATTAATATAATATTACTAGAAATAAATGTTATTATAAATCCTAGTATTCCTTGTAGAAGCTTAAGTAGGATATACTTTTTAAGGTTTGGATTATCTCCACTTATAATGGAAGATACTTGAGCTATAACAGATAAACTAGAAAAACATAATATAAAACTTATTAAGCTTAATTTTAAGCTTATAGATAAGTTTATATCAGATATCATTTTGCATCCATTAGTAAATTCAATGCTACCTAAAAAAAGATTATATATAATTCCAGTAGGCAATTTAAATAAGTTTTCTAAAAATGTAAAAGCAGCACTTATTGAAGTGGTGCTTTTAATTATGCTTATAACTACAGAGAAAATAATTACAAAAGCACCAACATTTAATGTAGTATTAATAGCACCTTCTATAGAAGTCTTTAAATTAATTCCAAAATTAAATTCTTTTTTTACTATGTTATGTGTAAGTTCGTTACTTATATTTTTAGAAGTTTTTTTTGTAAGGATTCCTACTATAATAGTAGATAAATAATTTGCAATAAGAAGTATATAACCATATTTAATGTTATTTAGCATAGCAACAGCAACAGCTCCTAAAATAAATATGGGACCAGCGTTAGAGGCTATGTTTAGAAGCCTTTCATATTCATCTTTATGTATATATCCTAAGTTATAAATATCAGAAGAATATTTTGCTCCTAAAGGATACCCACAAATAAAACTAGCTGCTATTGGAAAAGAAGAACTTTTAGAAAGCCCCAGTGGTTTACAAATCAATGGTCCAAGTATTTTAGAATAAAGAGTTATCCCATCATAACATATTAGTAAATTACATATTACACTAAAAGGGAAAATAGTAGGTAATATGGCATTAATAACAAGTTTTAAGCCATTTATAGCAGCGTTTATACTAGTTTTTAAATTAATTACAAATATAATTATAAAAATAGTAATTAAAAAACATATAATAAAATTTTTTTTCACATTTAAAAGTTTAAGTAAAATAGTGACAAGAATAAAAATTAAAAGCCATAAAATATAAATACTAATCATGAATTTAACCTCCTATAGTATTTATATGCTTATGACTTTTTAATATTATTATTTTATTATAGGTGAAAGTAAATAATCACTTAGTGGATTTACTTTGTGGTTTAAAATTGAATAAGCCTTAGTACATTGAATATCCAATTGCAAAAGCTTATTATCAATATTTTTTGGAACCTTTGTGATAATAGGAATTGTAGATTTCTTTTTCATTTCCTTTAAAATTTGCCTTCCTTTATCATTAAATCCAAGAACTCTTGCATAAAGATTATCATCTTGTAATAATTCATTAAAATTATAATTATCTAGTGAAAAAAATAATTGACATAATAATCTAGAAATTTTTGTGTAAGTATATCTTTTACTTTTTGCCTTTAAAATTAAATCTTCGTAGGAGGAGGAATTATAAATTTCTTTAATAAATTTATTATCAATTCCTTCTTTTACTTCAAAAAGATTGTTAAAATTTATGCAATTTGTTAGTAATCTATACTTAATATATCTATACATATTTTCTTCAAAAATAAAAGGATAATTATTATTTGCTAAAGATTTAAGGATTTCTAAAGAAGGAGATGGCATATAAGGCTCTAGTGAATTAAGGTTAAATCCATTCTTAATATTTTCTCTAATACTTGTAGCAGAAGAAAATATAGTGCTTAGCTTCTTGTCGTTGTACTTAGATCCCTCTCTCTTCATTGTTAAAGGATTTATATTGCTATTACATTTAATAATAGCCTTAATATATTCAATTCCAAGTATATTGTTTGAATTTGAAAGAACCTCATTTAGAGAATCTTCATTTAAAATATCAATTAAAGCTTTTTCTCTAGCCTTTGCATATGTAATGCCTGATTTTAAATTTTCTTTAATTTTTAGTTTAAGATCCTTTGGTTCATTGGTTAATATTCTAGCTATCTTATATAGTAAATCTATATCACCACATTCACTTCCAAAAAAAATATTATTAACAACTCCAAGGCGGTCTAGAATATTTATAGCACCCTTAGCAAAAAATTCAGCTGAAGATACTGCATAGAAAGTAGGAAGTTCAATAATTAAATCAACTCCATTTAATAAAGCCATTTCAGCTCTTTTCCACTTGTCTATTATTGCTGGTTCGCCCCTTTGTACAAAGTTTCCACTCATAATACAAACTATAGCATCACAATTTGTTACTTTTTTTGCTGTACTAAGATGATATAAGTGCCCGTTGTGAAAAGGGTTATATTCAGTAATTATTCCTGTTATATTCATAAATACACTCCTTAATGGGAAAGATAAAATTATTATATCATATAAGTTTTATTAATATAGCATTTATATTACATTGTTAAATATTTAATAAACTTAAGCTTAACTTTAGAATATTGAGAAAATTTTGAATAAAAAGAATTAAAACTTTTGATTATTTAAGGTTGAAAAATATAGTTATTTAGGAGTATATTAGATTATGGAAAGAAGTTCATACTTTTTTTGAAAGGAGAAGTTTATTATGGAACTGATGAAAAAATTATGGGAATCAGCAAAAGCTGATAAAAGAAAGATAGTTCTTCCAGAAGGTGATGAGGAAAGAACTATAGTTGCAGCTCAAAAGATACAAGAGCTAGGTTTAGCTTATGTAATTTTAGTTGGTGATAAAGACAAAATTGAGGAAAAAGCTAGAGAATTAACTGTTAATTTAGACGGTGTAGAAATAATAGACCCAAATAAATCAGATAGACTTGAGGCATATGTAAACGAGTTTTATGAATTAAGAAAAAACAAAGGTATGACTTTAGAAAAAGCACAAAAAATAGTTAGAGATCCATTATATTTTGGGACAATGATGGTTAAACTAAATGATGCAGATGGAATGGTTTCAGGTGCAGTACATACTACAGGAGATTTACTAAGACCAGGTCTTCAAGTTATAAAGACTGCTCCAGGTGTTTCAGTAGTATCAAGTTTCTTCATTATGATGGTTCCAGGATCAAAATATGGTGAAGAGGGTATGTTATTATTCTCAGACTGTGCAGTTAATCCTAACCCAACATATGAACAATTAGCAGCTATAGCTATTGCTACAGCTGATACTGCAAGAAATCTTTGCAAAATGGAGCCAAGAGTAGCTATGCTATCTTTCTCAACTATGGGAAGTGCAGATCACGAAATGGTAGACAAAGTTAGAAGAGCAACAGAACTTGCTAAAGAATTAAGACCAGATTTACAAATAGATGGTGAATTACAATTAGATGCAGCTATAGTAGACAAAGTAGCAGCTCAAAAGGCACCAAATAGCAATGTAGCTGGAAAAGCTAATGTTTTAATTTTCCCAGATTTACAAAGTGGAAATATAGGATATAAATTAGTTCAAAGATTTGCAAATGCAGAAGCTATTGGACCTATGTGTCAAGGTTTTGCAAAACCAATAAATGATTTATCAAGAGGATGTAGTTCTGAAGATATAGTTAATGTTGTTGCATTAACAGCAGTTCAAGCTCAAGCTCAAAAATAATATCCATTAGGAAGGAGTATAATACAAATGAAAGTTTTAGTTATCAATTGCGGTAGTTCATCGCTTAAGTATCAATTAATTGATATGACAACGGAGGAGTCTTTAGCACAAGGACTTGTAGAAAGAATAGGAATTGAGGGTTCAGTATTAACTCAAAAAGTAGAAGGTAGAGAAAAATATATAGTTAAGCAACCAATGTCAGACCATAAAGTTGCTATAAAATTAGTTTTAGATGCACTAGTAGATAAGGAAAATGGAGTTATATCTTCAATGGATGAAATCACAGCTGTTGGACATAGAGTTGTTCATGGTGGTGAAAAATACAAATCTTCAGTTCTTATAAATAATGAAGTAAAAGATTATATTAGAGACTGCTTTAAATTAGCACCTTTACATAATCCAGCAAATATGATAGGAATAGAAGCTTGTGAAGAACTAATGCCTAACACTCCAATGGTAGCTGTTTTCGATACTGCCTTCCATGGAACAATGCCAGAAGAAGCATATCTTTATGCGCTTCCATATGATTTATACACAAAACATGGAATAAGAAAATATGGATTCCATGGTACTTCTCATAAATATGTTTCTCAAAAAGTAGCAGAAGTTATGGGAAAAGATATAAAAGATTTAAAAATAATAACTTGTCACTTAGGTAATGGTGCAAGCTTAGCTGCAATTAAAAATGGAGTTTCTATTGATACATCAATGGGATTCACACCACTTGAAGGCGTAGCTATGGGAACAAGATCTGGTAATATAGATCCTGCAATAGTTACTTTCTTAATGAAAGAAGAAGGCTTATCAGCTGATGAAGTAAATGACTTATTAAACAAAAAGTCAGGTGTTCTTGGAATATCAGGAATTAGTTCAGATTTTAGAGATATAGAAGATGCTGCATTTAAAGAAAATGTTCATAGAGCAAAACTAGCTCTTGCTATATTTGAATATAAGGTTAGAGCTACAATTGGATCTTATGCTGCTATTATGGGTGGTGTAGATGCAATAGTATTTACAGCTGGTGTAGGTGAAAATGGACCAGAAACTAGAGAATCTATACTTACAGGTTTAGAATTCCTTGGGGTTGAAGTAGATAAAGAAAGAAATAATGTTAGAGGAAAAGTTAGAGAAATTTCAAAAGAAGGATGCAAAGTTAAAGCATTTGTAATTCCAACTAATGAAGAATTAGTTATAGCAAGAGATACAGTTGAATTAATTAAATAATTAATTTACTAAGTGCATAATTATTAGTTGAGTTATTTATGTAAAATCACTTGACTTTTAATCATGCACTTTATATAATAAATTGTGTTTATTCGGCAAATATTTATCTAAGGAGTGAAATAAAGCTTGGCTCAAGCTATGTACATACCGTACATAATGTATCCAGAAGGATATGAGGACAGGGTCTAGAGCAAGTACATATGATTATACAATTTTCAGATCTTATTTCATCAAAAAATAGAAAAAAAGAAGTTAATATAACATATGAATTAGCTCCACTTTATTTTGATGGAGAAAAAATAGAAGCTGTAGAAGATTTAAATGTAGTTGGAGATGTTACCTCTGTTGGAGATGTTTTAACTCTAAGAGCTTCAATAAAAACGAAATTGAAACTGCATTGTTCAAGGTGCCTAGAGGCCTTTATCTATCCAATAGATATTGATATAGAAGAAAGGTTTACAAATAATAAGGAACTTCAAGATGATGAAGAAATTATTTTTGTAGATAGCGATACTTTTGATATTGCTAAAACAGTTGAAAATATTATTATTTCAACCTTGCCTATTAAGAGACTTTGTGCAGATAGCTGTAAAGGACTTTGTCACCAATGTGGTAAAAATCTTAATGAAGGTTCTTGTCATTGTGAAACAAATGATGTAGACTTAAGACTGGCGAAGTTACAAGAGCTATTTGGAAATAAGGAGGTGTAGTAATGGGAAATCCTGCGAGAAAAACATATAGAGCAAAGAGAAATTCAAGAAGAGCTCAAACTTTTAAGGCGAGCTTACCTGGAATAGTTGAATGTCCACAATGTCATGAAATGAAGTTAGCTCACAGAGTTTGCAAGAACTGTGGATTCTATAAAGGTAAAGAAGTAGTTGCTTCTGTAGAAGAATAAAGAAAGTCTAATGACTTTCTTTTCTTTATATATAAGGAAAAGGGGTGAAGGTTTATGAAAATAGCTATAGATGGAATGGGTGGAGATAACGCACCTAAGGCTGTAGTTGAAGGAGTTATTAAGTCTATTAATGAATACCAAGGAATAGAGTACTACATAACAGGACCAAAAGAACAAATAGAAGATGAATTAAAGAATTATACTTATGATAAATCTTTAGTCAAGATAATAGATGCTAGAGAAGTAATTTCACCAAATGAACATCCTGTAATGGCTTTAAAGAAGAAAAAAGATTCAAGTTTATATAAAGCTTTAAAGCTTGTAAAGGATAAAGAATGTGATGCTGTAATATCAGGTGGTAGCACAGGCGCTTTTTTAGCAGGTTGTACACTAGTAGTAGGTAGAATTAAAGGTATTGAAAGACCAGCCCTTGCTCCTATAATGCCAGGGAAAAACGGAAGTTTTATGATTGTTGATGCTGGTGCAAACGTTGATTGTAAACCAAATTATTTAGTTCAATTTGCAAAGATGGGGAAAATATATTATCAAGGGGTTTTAGGAGACGAAAATCCTTCAATTGGTCTTGTTAATATTGGAGCAGAAGAGGAAAAAGGAAACGAATTAACAAAGGCTGCTCATAAACTTCTAAAAGAAGAAAAGGATTTAAACTTTGTTGGTAATGTAGAACCGAGAGAGACATCAAAAGGAAATACAAAAGTTTTAGTTTGTGATGGCTTCGTAGGTAATACACTATTAAAGATGTACGAAGGGGTTGCCTCTACATTACTTGGAATGATAAAAGAAGAAATTTTAGCAAGTGGATTAATAAGTAAAATAGGAGCTGTATTATTAAAGCCTGTTTTTAATAAATTAAAGGTTAAATTTGATTATAAAGAAGTAGGTGGAGCTCCATTTTTAGGCGTAGATGGTATTTGTATTAAAGCTCATGGAAGTTCAGATGGGAAGGCATTTAAAAATGCTATAAGACAAACAAAAACTTTTTATGATAACGGTGTTCTTGAAAAAATTAAAGAAGAGATACAAAATAATATATAATAAATACCAATATGTATATTGACTAGATAAATAATATATAATATTATCTAAATGATGTATGTAGGAGGTGATTTAAATGTTCGAAAAAGTTAGAGAAATTATAGCAGAAAAGTTAAGTATTAATGAAGATGAAATTACAATGGACTCTTCTTTCCTTGATGATTTAAATGCAGATTCATTAGATTTAGTTGAACTTATGATGGCTTTAGAAGATGAATTAGATACTGAAATTCCAGATGAAGAAGCAGAAGGCTTTAAAACTGTTGGAGATGTAGTTAAGTATTTAAAAAATCACGTAGAAGAGTAATTTAATCCCGCAAAAGTGCGGGATTTTATATTTAAAATTAAAATTAAATTAGTTTATTCTTGAATTTGTTTTATAAAAGCTTATATAATAAGCAAATTGAAGAATAAACTTTGAGGAGTTGTAAAGGATGGCAAAGTTTAATATTAGTGAAGTTGAAGAGTATATAGGAGTTAATTTTAATGAACCAAGAGTTCTGAAAACTGCATTAACTCATAGTTCATATGCAAATCAACATAAAGATGAGGAATATAACGAAAGATTTGAATTCTTAGGAGATTCAATACTTCAATTATGTATTACTGAATATTTATTTTTAAATTATAAAAATAAAAGCGAAGGTGAGTTAACTAAAATAAGAAGTTTAATTGTTTGTGAAAATTCACTGTATGAAATAGGAAAGAAATTAAATTTAGGTTATTTCATTAGAATGAGTAAGGGAGAAGAATTAACTGGAGGAAGAGAAAGAGTTTCTATTATAGCTGACTCAGTTGAAGCTTTACTTGCTGCAATTTATTTAGATAAGGGATTAGAATTTGTTAAAGATTATATATTAGGTCATTTTAGAGAAATAATTGAAAAAGCTATAAATAATGATATTATTTTAGATTATAAAACTAAACTTCAAGAAGAGATGCAAAAGTCAGGAGAAGTTAGTATAGTATATGAACTTTTAAAATATGAGGGACCTCCTCATAGAAGAAAATTCTATACTTCTGTTATAGTTGACGATAAAGAACTAGGAGCAGGGGAAGGATATAGTAAAAAAGAATCAGAACAAAATGCAGCTAAGGAAGCATTAAAGTCTTTGGAGGGATAAAATGAATAAGAGACATTATATTATTCCTATATTTATATCTCATATAGGGTGTCCGCATCAATGTGTCTTTTGTAATCAAGATAAAATAGCAATGGAAGTAGAAAAGGAAGTTACAGCACAGGATGTTAGAAATACTATAGAAGAGTATTTAAAAACTATTGATTATAGTAATTCCACTGTTGAAGTTTCATTTTTTGGAGGAACCTTTACTGCTATTAATGTAAATAAACAAAAGGAATTACTAAAAGTTGCAAAGGAATATAAGGACAAAGGGATAATAGATAAAATAAGAATGTCCACTAGACCTGATGCCATAAATAATTATATATTAAGTTATTTGAAGGAATATAATGTAGATATCATAGAACTTGGAGTACAGTCCTTAGATGATGAAATTCTAAAATTATCTGGGAGAGGTCATACAGCAAAGGATGTTGAGGAGGCTTCTAAGTTAATAAAAGAATATAAATTTACTTTAGGACATCAAATTATGCCAGGCCTTCCAGGGGATACATATGAAAAAGATATTGAAACTGCTAAAAAATCTATAGCCATGAAGCCAGATATATGCAGAATATATCCTGCTTTAGTAATAAAGGATACCCCTATGGAATTAATGTATAAAAGAGGGGAGTATAAACCTTATTCATTAGAGGATGCAGTAAATATTTCAAAAGAGTTATATAAGCTTTATACACAGGAAAAAATTAATATAATTAGAATAGGGCTACAACCTACAGAAAATATCACATGGGGAGGAGATTTGGTAGATGGACCATTTCATCCAGCTTTTAGAGAACTTGTAGAAGGAAGCTTAATATGTGATAAAATTAAAAGTGAAATTAATGAAGATGAAGATATAATTATAGAAATAAATTCTAAAGATCTTAGTAAACTATATGCAAACAAAAAAGTTTACTTCAATAATTTAAAAAACAACCATAAAGGCAAAATATTAGTTAATACTAAAGATAAATTAAAAAGAGGTAATCTTAATATTATAGTTGTAAAGAGAACTAGAGAGATAAGTATAAGGTAGGCAATATTTTGCCTACCTTATATTGATATTTTATTATCTTTACTATAAACTAAAATAGGACAGGAGTGTTGATTATGAAAAAGAAAACAAGACAAAAGCTCATGCAAGTAATAACTATAGTTCTAGCTATTATGCTTTCAGTTAGTTTACTAGTATCATTGATTAGTTAAGGAGTGTATCTATGTTTTTAAAATCCCTAGAAATAAGAGGTTTTAAATCTTTTGCAGATAAAACCAATTTAAACTTTAAAAAAGGTGTAACAGCAGTAGTTGGCCCAAACGGTAGTGGAAAGAGTAATATTTCTGATTCTGTAAGATGGGTTCTTGGTGAGCAAAGTGTTAAGACTTTGAGAGGCGGAAAAATGGAAGATGTAATTTTCGCTGGAACACAATTTAGAAAACCTGTAGGATTAGCACAAGTTTCGCTGACACTAGATAATTCTGATAATTCTTTAGATACTGATTACTCAGAAGTAACTGTAACTAGAAGAATATTTAGGTCTGGAGAAACAGAATATTTAATAAATAATCAAAAATGCAGACTTAAAGATATTCATAGTCTTTTTATGGATACAGGTATAGGTAAGGAAGGATATTCTCTTATAGGACAAGGTAAAATTGAGGCTATACTAAGTGGAAAAGCTGATGATAGGAGAGCACTGCTTGAAGAAGCAGCTGGTATTGTTAAATTTAAATCTAGAAAAGAAGAAGCAGAAAGAAAATTATCTAATACTGAAAATAATTTAACAAGAATTAGGGACATAATTTCTACCTATGAGGAAAGAATTGAACCTTTAAAAGAGGAAAGAGAAAAAGCCTTAAAATATAATGTTCTTTCAGAAGATTTAAGAACAAGAGAAGTTTCTTTACTTGTAAAGAATATTAATGGTATAGATAAGGATATTGAAGTAGTAAATGGTGAAATAAATACCAGAAGCCAAAAGATTAAAGATAAAAGAGAAATATTAAATAAGTTAAAAGAAGAACTAATTAATTTAGAAGAACAAATTGAAGAAATTGAAAAGAAAAATAATACTGAGAAAACAGAGTATTATAGAAAAAAAGAAGAAGTAAATCAAAGCTTAAATGATATTGAGATTTACAAAGAAAGAATAAAAAATTTTGAAGAAATTATAAAAAAAGATAATGAAGAAATAAAAAACTTAGAAGAAGCACTAATAAAGTCTAGAGAAGAAAAAGATTCATTATTAATAGAACTTGAAGAAAAAATAAAAGATCAAATTCATAAGGAAAACTTAATTAAGGAATTTGAGTTAACTAATTATAAATTAAGTAATGAAATTAATAATTTAGAAGATGATTCTACAAAAATTAAAGAAGAAGAATTTGAACTTTTAAGAAAGACTTCAGAAATTAATAATGATATAGCAATTATAAATAAAGAAATAATAAATAAAGAAGAGCTTAGTACAAGTGGTGAAAATAATTTAAAGTCTATTGAAGGTAATATAAGCATTAATATTGCAACTATATCAAGTATAAACGAGAAAATTAATACATTAAGAAAATTTAAGGAAGAAGTTCAAGCTAGTATTTTAGAAAATAGAAAAAGAATAGGTGTATTAAATAGTCAGGTAACTAAAAAAGAAGGATTTATTAGAGAAGTATCAAAGAAAATAAATATATTAGATGGTAAATTAGCTACTCTTAAAGATTTAGAAAAAAGTTATGAAGGCTATCAATTGTCTATAAAGAAGTTAATGGAGAGAATTGAAAAAGGTCAAATACCTTATGGTAAAGGTGCTAATGTATTAGGAGAAATTTTTTCTGTTGATAGAAAATATGAAACAGCAATTGAAATATCCTTAGGTGGTGCAATATCAAATATAATTACTGAAGATGAAAATACTGCAAAACTTTTAATAGAATATTTAAAGAAAAATTCTTTAGGAAGAGCAACATTTTTACCGTTAAATATAATTAAAGGAAGCAGAATAAATGTTTCTAATGATATAAAAAATGTAAAGGGATATATAGGACTAGCATCTGATTTACTAACTTTTGATAGTAAATATAAAGAAGTAATGGATTATTCCTTAGGGAAAACTATTATAGCTGAAAATATGGAAGCAGCATTAATTATATCTAAATTAGGAAATTATAAAATAAGAATAGTAACTTTAGATGGGGAAGTAATTAGCCCTGGAGGAGCTTTAACTGGTGGTAGTATATATAAGAAAAATAATTCTAGCATTTTAGGTAGAAGAAGAGAAATTCAAGAGTTAGAAGAATCTATAAAAACTAATAAGAGTAATTATAATTCTGAATTAGAACTTTTAAATAAGATACGAGATGAAATAAAAGAAATAGACGAAGATATACTAAATAAAAGTGATGATATTCACGGTAAAAATATTGATATTACAAGGTTTGAAAGTGAAATCAGAGCTTTAGAAAATGAAAGCTTAAAGCTGAAAAATGCTTTAGAAGTTTCAAAGAAAGAGATCTCTTTAAATAATGAAAATTTAATAAAATTAAAAGAAGAAATAGTTAAAAAAGAGAACCATTTAAAATTATTACAGGATACTAAGGATAAAAATAATGAAAGAATTATAGATATAAAGAGAGATCTTGCAGAAAAGAAAGAAGCCTTTGATAAGATAAAGGATGAAAATATTCAAATAAAGATAGAAAAAGCGAAATTAGATGAAATAGTTTATTCAAGACAATCAGATGTTAGGAGAAAAGAAAAGGAAGAAAAAGAAAAAGAAGATAGAATAGTTTCTCTTAAAAAAGATAATGATGAAAAGAATAATAATATAAATTATTTAAGAAAACTAATTGAAGAAAAAACTGAATTTATTTCTAAGGTTAATAAAAGGCTAAGTGAATTAGAAGATGTATTTAAGTTTGATGAAGCAAGTAGAATAAGTTTAAAAGATAAGCTAAAAATAAAAGATGGGGAATCAAATTTAATAACTGAAGAAATAAGAGTATTAGAAAATGAGTTAAATAGAAAAGAAATATCACTTGCAAAATTAGAAAGCGAAAGAGAAAATTACTATATTAAGTTAAATGAAGAATTAAACTTAACTTTAGCTGAAGCAATAGAAATAGCAATAGAAATTGATAATGTATCTAAGGTGAAAGATGAGATTTTTAAAATAAAGAATCAAATTACTGAATTGGGAACGGTAAACTTGGCTGCTATTGCAGAATATGAAGAGGTATGTGAAAAGTATAAGTTTATGTCTTCTCAAGAAGAAGATTTAAATAAAGCTAAAGAAGAATTAATGACAGTTATAAATGAAATGACTATAAAAATGCAAGAGTTATTTAGAGAAAACTTTATAATATTAAATAAAAACTTTAATGAGACATTTAAAGATTTATTTAAGGGTGGTACTGCTGAATTAATTTTAGGTGAAGGTGATGAACTTACAGCAGATATAGAAATTAATGTTCAGCCACCAGGTAAGAAACTTCAAAATATAAATTTAATGTCTGGTGGAGAAAAAGTACTTTCTGCAATAGCATTATTATTTGCTATATTAAAGATGAAACCTACTCCATTCTGTATATTAGACGAAATAGAGGCCGCTTTAGATGATGCTAATGTATATAGATATGCTGAATTCTTAAGGGAGTTTTCAGAGAATATACAATTTATAGTTATAACTCACAGAAAGGGAACTATGGAAGCTAGTGATGTTATGTATGGAGTTACAATGGAGGAAAAAGGAATTTCAAAAGTAGTATCAGTTGACTTAAGTAAAGAAAAGTAGGAGGTAAATCATGGCAATATTCGGGAAAATATTTGATAATTTAAAAAATGGACTTTCAAAGACAAAGGATGCTTTAACAGATAAAATAAATGAAACATTAAAATTAGCTATAACTATAGATGAAGATTTATATGAAGAGCTTGAAGAAATATTAGTTATGTCTGATATAGGAATGGATACAACTATAGAAATAATAAATAGATTAAAAGATAAAATTAGAAAAGAAAAAATAAATGACCCAAATGAGGTATATCCTGCATTAAAAGAGGTTATTAAGGATATGTTACTTGAAGGAGCAGAAGAAAGCACAAAAGAAGAAACAGGAAAAAAAGTATTATTAGTTATAGGAGTAAATGGAGTAGGAAAAACTACATCTATAGGTAAACTAGCAGCAAAAAATAAAAATGAAGGAAAGAAAGTAATTTTAGCAGCAGCTGATACCTTTAGAGCAGCAGCTATAGACCAGTTAGAAGTATGGAGTGAAAGAGCTGGAGTTGATTTAATTAAACATAGTGAAGGCTCAGATCCAGCAGCAGTAGTATTTGATGCTGTAAATGCTGCAAAGGCAAGAAATATAGATTTATTAATATGCGATACTGCAGGTAGATTACACAATAAGAAAAATCTTATGGATGAATTATCAAAAATAGGTAGAATAATAGATAGAGAGTTTGCTGGAGCTGCAAAAGAAACATTATTAGTTTTAGATGCAACTACTGGGCAAAATGCAGTAATAC